>ENA-UOIV01000223-UOIV01000223.1-human-gut-metagenome-genome-assembly--contig:-C59-NODE-223-length-67274-cov-12.710067_pt1 | contig 67274 bp, 48 predicted proteins | sample MGYA00242333_ERZ723880 | MGnify/ENA metagenome assembly ERZ723880 | reverse complement strand
GAGCCGCCCGCGGCGGCAGCGGCGCCCACGGCCGGGGCACGCCCCGCGCCCGAACAGCGCGCCGAAAAGGCGGAGGGAAAGAGCGAGGTTTCGCCTTTCAAGGATTGGGCGAAGGTGCTTTCGGAGCTGGGCAGGCACAACGGCGCGCTCTGCGGCGCGATGACCGGGTCGCGCGCCTTCACGAGCGGCGACCTCATGCTGATCGACTGCGAAAGCGACTTCTTCCGCACGCTGCTGCGCACGAGTCCCGCCGCAAAGGAGAGCCTGCGCGACGCGATCTTCGCGGTGACGGGGCAGAAGTTCAGCCTCGGGCCCTACAACGCCAAAAAACACGCGGTTGCCGAAGTCTCCGCCGACCCGCTTGACGGGCTTCTCAAAAAGGCGAGCGACCTGGGCGTGCCGGTGGAACTGAAATAAAAAGGAAACAACAGGTTGGAGGAATCGGAACCATGAAAGCAAGACTGCCACAGGGTATGGGCGGCGGCCCGCAGAATATGAACGCCATGATCCGCCAGGCGCAGAAGATGCAGGAGGACATGAAGAAAAAGCAGGCCGAGCTCGAGGAGATGGAGTTCAAGACCACCGCGGGCGGCGGCATGGTCGAGGTGACGATGACCGGTAAAAAGGAGCTGCGCGAGCTGGTCCTCAAGCCGGAAGTCGTCGACCCCGAGGATATCGAGATGCTGCAGGATCTGATCGTGGCCGCGGTCAACGAGGCCATCCGCACGGTGGAGGACACCTCGGCCGCCGAGATGGAGAAGATCACCGGCAGCCTGCAGGTCCCGGGCATGTTCTGAGCGGATCATGGCATATAACGTAATACCGCTCACCAAGCTGATCGAGCAGTTTGAGCGGCTGCCCGGCATCGGGCGCAAGACGGCGCAGCGGCTGGCGTTTTACGTGCTGAACCTGCCGCGCGAAAAGGCGCAGCAGTTCGCCGACGCGATCACCGAGGCGCACGACAAGATCAAGAAATGCCGCGTCTGCCAGAGCCTCACCGAAGGGGAGCTCTGCCCGATCTGCGCCGATTCGGCACGGGACGGGAGCGTCATCTGCGTGGTCGAGGACTCGCAGGACGTGCTGGCGTTCGAGCGCACGCGGGAATACCACGGGCTCTACCATGTGCTGCACGGGCTGATCTCGCCGATGGACGGGATCGGCCCCGATCAGCTCCACATCAAGGAGCTGCTCGCGCGCATCGGTTCGGGCGAGGTGAAAGAGGTCATCATGGCCACCAATCCCACCGTCGAGGGGGAGGCCACGGCGATGTACCTCGCGCGGCTGCTAAAGCCGATGGGCGTCAGGGTGACGCGGCTCGCCTATGGCATCCCGGTCGGCGGCAACCTCGAATACGCCGATGAGGTGACGCTCTACCGCGCGCTCGAGGGGCGCAGCGAAATCTGACGGCTACATAGACTATTTCCCGGTTTGCGGACCATACTAAAAGAGCGGCTGTCCCGCCGCCGGGGGAGATGGATCAAAGATGCGGCTCGACCGCGAGGAATTTAAAAGGATCATCAAATTCGGGGTCACCGGCGCGGCGAACACGCTGATCGATTTCGGCGTCTATACGCTGCTGGCGGTCGCGCTTGGATTGAGCGTGCCGTTTTCACAGGTGTGCGGCTATTCGGCGGGGATGCTCAACAGCTACCTTGTCAACCGCAGCTGGACCTTCCGGACGGGGGAGCGCTTTTTCAGCCTCCAGCTCGTGCGGTTCATCGTGGGGAACCTGGCGGTGCTGCTTCTCAGCGTACTGCTCATCAACCTTTGCACCGTGCAGCTGGGGCTTGGCAAGCTGACGGCCAAACTGGTCGTCACCTGCTTTACGCTGGCGGTGAATTTCCTCATCAGCCGGCTGTGGATCTTCAAAGGACAGAAGTAACCGGACAAAAGGGGGTGCGGGCGTGGAAAAAGCGTCCACCAAAACCATCACGCTCAACCGCAAGGCGCGGCACGACTACTTTGTGGAGGACAGCTTCGAGGCGGGGATCGAACTCTTCGGCACCGAGGTCAAATCCCTGCGCAAGGGCGCCTGCAACCTCAAGGACAGCTGGTGCGACGTCGTGGACGGGGAGCTCTATATCAAGCAGATGCACATCTCCCCCTACGAGCAGGGCAACATCTTTAATAAGGACCCCTACCGCCCGCGCCGCCTGCTTATGCACCGGCGGGAGATTCACCGGCTGGCCGGGCTTGTCGCGCAGCAGGGCTATACGCTCATCCCGCTTTCCCTCTATTTCAAGGGCTCGCGCGTGAAAGTGCAGCTGGGGCTCTGCAAGGGTAAGCAATTGCACGATAAACGCGCCGATATGGCCAAGAAAGCCGCTCAGCGGGATATTGACCGCGCCCTGCGCGATAGACAAAAGGCGTAAACTCTGGTATAATAGGCACAATCCCATAGGGATCGTGACAAAATGGCCATGGGGAAGGCTTTCCCCACCGATACGGGGCCGTAAAGGTTTCGACGGGGGTCATGAAGTACGGGTAGCGAGTAGAGGAGCATGCACCTCTATAAAAGTATGACGTTTTTAAATTAGACGACAACAATAATTTAGCTTTTGCGGCTTAATTAAGCCGTCGTTCTGCCGCGGAGTACCACGGCCGCGGACAGAGCGTCGATTAGTGGTGAACGATCCGCCCGAGCGCCTCGTAGGGCTGGATTGTATTCGGGGCTACCAAGCTGCGCAGCCTGCCGGACGGCGGCGCGGCAAGGGAATTTAAAAAGACCGGCTGCACTCGGAGAAGCCTGTATGGACTGGTTTTCGGACAGGGGTTCGATTCCCCTCGGCTCCACCATAGTAAGGACCGCATGAACAGTACGTTTCATGCGGTCCTTTCGTTTTGAATAACCCACTTATTAACCCACTTTATTGTTCGCCCGCCAAAATACTTTTAAATAACGCCTCCACGCTTTCGGCTGTCTTTCTGGCCTCTCTGTCCATAAATATATCAGATATGCCTTGAACTATGTCCATGAATATGCTACGATAATTAAAATTTAGATTATAAAGCCCGTTGGCTGCCAGTGGGGCAATCAAGGCGCGATAGGGAGCAGTTGAAATGAAAAAGAGACGTTATATCTGCCTTTTCCTGGGACTGGCGCTTTTGCTCGGCAGTACCGGCTGCCGGCAGCAGATACCGGAGGGAGCGCTTTCCTCTGGAAAAACGGTGGTCACCATGATGTACCCATCGGGCCTGAACTGCTTTGAGGCGCTGGTGGAGACCTCCTGTCAGGACATCGATCTGCAGGTGGAGCCCACCACCACGGCCATGATGAACGGGGACAGCGAGCGCCGCCTGCGCAACAGCCACGGCACCGACCTTGTGGTCACCACCCTGCCCACCGGCGACGTGAAGGGTTATATGCTGGACCTGAGCGCCACGGCCTTTTCCACCGGCTACCAGGCCACGGTGATGGACCCGGTCATGATCGAGGGCAGGACGCGCTACCTGCCCCTGCCCGGGCAGTACTCCGGCTACATCTTAAACAAAACCCTTGCCGACGGGTTGGCGGACGCGCTGCCCGCCTCCAACGCGGAGCTGATGGCGCTGCTCGACGCCGGCAGGGAACAGGGCGTCGGCATCGGACCGGACGGGACCATGTTCGGCATCGACATCGTCGGGACCGCGGCGGTGGGTTCCTACATCATCGGCACCCAGGTGCCGGACTTCCTCGGCCTGATGGACGGCATCCGGTGGATGGGCGGCGTCGAAAAGGGCACCGTCGCCTTCAGCGGGCGGTGGGACAACTGCCTGGACGACCTGGAGAGCTGTGTGGAGCGGGGCTATCTGAACGCCCAGACCCTCTCACTCAAGCAGACCAACGCCCTGCCGGTCAAGGACCGGATGCTGGACGGCACGCTGCTGTTTTGCTACGGGAACGCGCGGCTGTTCGCGCAGCTCTGCGGCGAGGCGGACGCCTACGAATATGTGATGCTGCCCTTTTTGAGCGGCCGGGGAAACCACCCTTGGGCCATCTCCTCCCCCGACGGCTACATCGGCATCAACGCGGCGCTCAGCGAACCGGGCAGAGAGGCGGAGCTGGACGCCTGCAAGCGCGTCTTGGAGCTGCTCTCCACCCAGGAGGGGCAGGACGCCTGGATCGCCGATACCGGGGCCACCAACTCCTACCTCACCGGGTATGAGGATGCGGAAAACGAGATCCCAGCCGGCCTGGAGGACTGCGTGGAGGGCGGATATATCTACGATCTGCGGCTGCCCTCCAACATCATCCAGTACTTCGGGGAGCGCATGATCTCCGTGCTGAACGGAAAGGCGGAGATGGCGGAGGCCCTGGCTGCGGTGGACGACTACTGCGTCAACGGCTCCGAGGCGGTGGACTACGACCAGTCGGTGGTGGGCAGCGTGGCGGAGGACCTGCTCTATGAAAACTACAACACCCGTCTGGAGGAGACGGCCATCGGAAACCTGATGGCGGACGCCGTGGCGGAGTACACGGAGGCGGACATCGCCGTGGTCAACGGCGGCGGCATCCGCGCCAGCCTCTATCAGGGCGACGTGCTGGGCGCGGACCTGGCCGCGGTCTGCCCCTACGCCAACACCATCGTCCTGGTGGAGGCCCGGGGCAGCGTTATCCTGGAGATGCTGAAAAACGGCATCTCCATGACCGCGCGGGACGAGGTGCCCGGCGGCCGCTTCCTCCAGGTGTCGGGGCTGCGTTACGCCTATACGCCGCAGGACGGCGGTACGCCCGCCGAGCTGCTGTCCGCGACCCTGCCGGACGGGACGCCCCTGGATCCGGACGGGCGCTATCGGCTGGCTGTAAACAACTATATGGCGGGCTCTAGCGGATATTTGGACAACAACGGGGACGGCTACACGATGCTGAACCTCTTCAGCGCCGACACGCCTGCCGCAGAAGACGTCACGCTGCTGGACGACACGGGCGCGACCTATGCCGATGCGGCGCGGGCCTATTTCTACAACCACCGGGACGAGCCCATCTCCGCCAGGCTGGAGGGCCGCATCACCGTTGTGGGGAGGGAAGGATGACCATGGAGGACCTGCAGCCGCATGAGCGGAGGAAAAGGCCCAGTTTTACGGCCCTGTTTCTCGTCTCGATCATCCTCGCCTGCACCATATGCTTTTTGGGCATGATCCATTTCTCCAACACGGTCTCCCGGCAGGCCGCCATGGAAATGAGTACGCTCTATCTGCGGGAGCTGACCTCCCAGACCGTCGGCCACTTCCAGACCAGCCTGCGCGCCCAGTTCGCCCAGCTGCGCACCGCGGTGAATGCACTCTCCGACGAGGACCTGGAGGATCAGCAGGCGCTGTCGGACTTCCTCAGACAGGTGCAGGAGTACAACAATTTCACCTTTTTGGCCTTTTTGGACGACCACGGGGAGTACCACAGCGTGGAGGGCGCCTTTCCGGCAGCCTCCAAGATCAGCTCCCTTGGCAGACTGCTGGAGGGGGAGGAGACGTTCGTCTCCTACAACGAGACGATCCTGGGGGACGATATGCTGCTGCTGGGCGCCGCCATCCGGCCCCAGGCCTACGGAGACCGGACGTTCATCGCGGTGCTGGCGGGGCTGGATACCGTGGCATTGAACCAACAACTGTCCCTGGAGAAGGAGGACACCCGGACCTACTCCAGCATCGTGGCGCCCAACGGGAACTACATCATTAACAACAGCTGGTACAGCGCCGACGTGCCCAAGGGCACCAACATCTTCTCCACCCTGGAGCAGTACGCGGCCTTTGACGGCGGGTACTCCCTGGAGCAGCTTCAGGCGGATTTCCGCTTCGGCGGTGCGGGGATCGCCGCCCTCTCTCTGGACGGCGGGGACTGGTATCTGCACTACGCCCCCGTACCGGAGACGGACTGGTTTATACTCACGATCGCGCCCTATGAGCTGGTGGACACCACGGGCGCAACCTGACCTTCCGACTCAACCGGAACGCGGTCATCGTGCTGGTGATTATCCTCGCCATTTTGTCGGCGGTCTTCTTCTATTACTACGCAACCATGCGCAGAAGCGAGCGGGCCCTGCTGCGCGCGAACACGGAGGCGGAGGCTGCGCGCAGGCGGGCGGAGGCAGCAAACCTGGCGAAGAGCGAATTTTTAAGCCGCATGAGCCATGAGATCCGCACGCCCATGAACGGCATCATCGGCATGAGCGCCATCGCCGCGCAGAACATCGGCAACGACGCCAAGGTGGCCGATTGCCTGAAGAAGGTCACCCTCTCCTCCAACCACCTGCTGGCCCTGATCAACGACGTGCTGGATATGTCCAAGATCGAGAGCGGCAAGGTGGAGCTGCGCAAGGCACGGTTCGACTTCCGCTCCTTCCTGGAGAGCCTGGGCAACCTCTACTACACCCAGGCCGGAGACAGGGGCATCCACTGCGAGACCACCCTGCTCGGCGACGTGGACGAGGCCCTGGTGGGGGATTCCCTGCGCCTCAATCAGATTCTCGCCAACCTGCTGTCCAACGCGCTGAAATTTACTCCGGCCGGCGGCTTCATCTGTCTGCGGGTCTCCCGGCTGGACGGGCTGGGGGATAAGGACACCCTCTGGCTGCGGTTCGTGGTGCAGGACACGGGCTGCGGCATTGCGGCGGAGAACTTTGATAAGATCTTCCAGTCCTTTGAACAGGAAAACGCCGACGTGACCCACAAGTACGGAGGCACCGGCCTGGGGCTGGCCATCGTCAAGCGCTTCTCCGAGCTGATGGGCGGCAGCGTCCGGGTGGACAGCACCCCGGGCGAGGGCAGCGCCTTCACCGTGGAGCTGCCCTTCGGCCGGGTGAAGGAACGCAGGGAACCGATCCGGTACGAGGACCTCCACGCCCTGGTTGTGGATGACGACCCGGACGCCCGTGAGCACATCACGCTGGTGCTCGGCAAGATGGGGGTGCGCTCGGAGTCGGTGAGCGGCGGACTCCAGGCCGTCGCCCGCGTGGAGCAGGCCCACAGCCGGGGCGAGGACTTCGACGTCTGCTTTTTGGACTGGAGGATGCCGGGTATGGACGGGCTGGAGACGGCCCGCCGCATCCGCGCCGCCGTGGGCGGCGAGACCGCTATCGTCATAATTACCGCCAACGACGCCTCGGACATCGCCCAGGCGGCGGAGGGGCTGGGCGCTGCGGGCATCGTCACCAAGCCGATTTTCGAGAGCAGCCTGGCCGATGCGCTGGCCGGCCTCAGCCAGGACCGCGAGCAGCCCAGCCCGGGCGGCGGTTATGCAGACTGCGATTTCCATGGAAAGCACATCCTTCTGGTGGAGGACAATGAGATCAACCTGGAGATTGCGACGGAGCTGATCGGGATGACGGGAGCCTCTGTGGATACCGCCATGGACGGCGTGGAGGCGGTGGAACGGTTCAAGACCTCCGGCCCAGGGCAATACGACCTCATCCTGATGGACATCCAAATGCCCCTATGGACGGCTACGAAGCCACCCGCCGCATCCGGGCGCTTCAGCGCCCCGATGCGCGCAGCGTCCCCATCTTCGCCATGACGGCCAACGCCTTTGCCGAGGACGCGGATAAGAGCCGGGAGGCCGGGATGGACGCCCACATCTCCAAGCCGTTTGACATCAAGGCGCTCTATGCACAGATGAACCGGTTTATGTTCGGCCGGGAAACAGGTGCGGGGGCGGAAAAATGAAAAACGTGTTATAATAGAATGGTTGAATCTGACTTGGAGGTTTTTTCATTTGCAAGTGAGCGACAAGTTGATCTGCGGATCGGTCTATGATTATTTGAGCACCCGCATTATGGCGGGTCTGCTTTCTGATGGTGAAAAGCTGCCCTCAATCCTGGAGCTCTCCGACGCCTTTCACTTGGCCCCGGAGACCATTCGGGCCGCTCTTTTAATACTGGCGGAGGATGGCTATATCCGTATGGAGGCAAAACAGGGCAGTTGGGTCACCTACCAGGCGGACCGAGCCGCGCGTGAGGAGGCTGTGGCGCGCTACTACGCACAGCGGTGTGACGGGATCCAGGATCTGCGCCGCTCTGCGCCCTATCTGCTGGAGCCGCTTCTGACTCACGCGCTGCGGGAGATGGACGACAGCTGCCGGACTCGCCTGCGGGAGAACTGGGAGGCGGGGCGGAAGGATCAGATTATTTCACCCGCCATTCGGCTCTGCGCTCTGCTCCTGTCCGTTTTGAACAACTCTCTCATCCTGAATCTATTCTGGGAGGTGGACCGCTATCTCCGCTTCTCATGCCTCTCCGTTTCAGACGCCTATGATGCCGTTGCGTCCGCAATGTTTCAAAACGACCGGGATAATGAGGCCGGCCGGTCAGATAAGGTTTTGTATGACGCCGGCGGCACGATCCGCCAGATTATCGGCATCTGCCACGAGGCCCGGGGGCGTTACCCGGCGGAGGAGCAGGTCCCGTTCCACTGGACGATCTACCGGCAGCGGCGCCAGCTCTGCTATACGCTGGCGGCCCGGATCATCCGGAAAATTCCGGCGGGAGTCTATCCCATTGGGAGCTACCTGCCGCCGCTGCCGAAGATGGCGGAGGAGTTGGACGTCTCTGTACGCACCCTGCGCCGTACGCTCAGTATTTTAAGCAGCCTTGGCGTGACCCGCTCCTTCCATGGCAAAGGGACGCTGGTGTGTATGGAGATGGAGGATATTGAGTTTTCCCGCCCGGAGATCAAAGAGGGACTGCGGTATTACTGGGAGAGCCTGCAGTTTTTATCCTTGACGGCCGGACCGGTCTCGCTGCATATGCTGCGGACGATGCCGGAAGCGGACAGCGACAGCTTGACGGCGCAGTTCAATGAGATGTGTGAAAGGGACCGCTGCCACCGCTGCTTTGATATTGTTCTGAATTTTATTGCGGAGCGGTGCCCGTTGGCCATGGTGCGGGAGTGCTATGGGGCGCTCCAGGAATTTCTGGCCTGGGGATACCCCTTTACTGTCCACCGGCTGCGGAATCACAGCCTGCAAAGCGAATATGCTCAGACCATCGGGCAGGCCGCGGACTGCCTGACACGCCGGGACTGGGAGGGATTTTCCGGAAAGTTCGGCGCCCTGATGGCCCGTGAGGCACGCCTTGCGGAAATGATCCTGACCGATTACTGCAAGCAGTCCCCATCTGGAGATGGTGAAAATATCTCGCCGGAAATTACCGATACGATAGAGGTGCACCCATGAAATAAATGCTGATCCGCCGGCCCCGGCGCTTACTATGGCGGTTCCCTGCCTGGCGGCGGAGGCGGAGCAGGTGATCAGCTGCCAGAATTCCATCACCGCACGGTCCGGCGTCAAGCCGGCTGTTCCTCAGACAAAGGCGCCCAGGAGAGTTCTTTGCCGTCGGTCTGCGAAACATCAAAGACCGAAACGGCCTTATTGATACATTCGGGAGAGCGTACGGTTCGCATCCGTACAAAGAACCGCATGAACGGTACGTTTCATGCGGTTCTTTTTTTGATTATCACCCACGTTTTGCCCCGCATTTTTGAAGCGGCGGCGAAGAGGGAAGCGGTGGGCGGGATGCTCCCTACAGCTCCACGTAGTGCGTCCGGAACTCGGTGCTGCCGAGGGATTCGGCACGCTCCTTCCCGACCATGACGGGATATTCCAGACGCATGCCGCCCACGCCCGGCTGGTAGAGATGCGCCCCCAGGGCGAACACCATGCCGGGGAGGAACTCCGCCTTGCAGTAGGATTTGATCGCGGGCGCGGTGCGCGCACAGACGCCGAGGCCGTGCCCGAACCCGTTTACCCCGTATTCCGCGAGCCCGAAGCGCTCATAGACGGCAACGCCCTTCCGCACCACGTCGGCGATGGCGACGCCGGGACGGATGGCGTCGAAGACGGTCGCCACGGCGGTCTCCCAGCATTCGATCAGGTGCTTCTGCTTGTCGTTGGGCCTGCCGATGAACGCCGGGACGGAGATGTCGGCGTAATAGAGGTCGACCGCTGGGTGAAGGTCCAGAATGACAAATTCATTTTTGCGGATCTTCCGCTCGGTGGAGATGTTGGTCACGCCGCCCAGATAGGCGGTGCGCTCGCCCGAGCCGACTTCCGTTCCCGCGGTGACCGACCAGGACCAGTAGCTGCCCTTATCGCGGATCGCCTTTTCGATGACGCCCGCGATGTGGTTTTCCGTAACGCCGGGTTTGATGGCGGCAAGCCCGCAGGCGTAGCCGTAGTCGCCCGCAGCGGTGGCCAGCCGGAGGCGTTCGATTTCCGCCTCGTCCTTGAGGAGGATCACGTCGTCGAGCAGAGCCACGCCGTTTTGGATGTCCGCCCCGGGCAGGGCCCTGCACAGGGCGAGGTATTCGGATGCGGTGAGCATGCCGGGGGCGAGTTGGGCGTTGCCGAACAGCTCCAGGTCGACGCCGATCTTACCGTCGGCCACGCCGAGGTCGACCAGTTCCCCTACGGCCACATCGATCATGTTGCTGACGCCGTAGGTGGCCAGCTTCATCGGGGGGCCCTCCAGCCGCACGCGTTCCGAGTCGCCCTTCCAGTAGACGAACCGGCAGTCTCCGCGTTTGGTCACGATTACGATGCCGCGCCACGGCATGAAGACGCCGCCCAGATAGTGCAGCGCGGCGGTGCGGGTGCCGAGGTAGGCGTCGAAACCGGCTTCCTCAACCTTCCGTGCCACCGCGGCGCGCCGTTTTTCAAAATTGATTGGGATCATAGGACACACTCCTTCTTTATCGCAAAATCATAGGTTGAGGACCTAAAATATATTTTCCGATAAAAAACAAAGGAATGCCGCGCCTCTACTATAGCATGTGCGGAATGGGAAAAGCAACCGGATTCCCATCCGCATTCAAAAGTTTAGCGATATCATACAACAAAAGCAGACGATTTTTGCCTTTATTTCCGGCTGCAAGCGTTAAGAAGAAGGAAAGCGATTCTTTTTTGGTTTTTTTGAAATTCATTTGCCAATAATGGAAATTTTTGATATAGTTAGAATGGGCCTGAACAAATATATATTTTGATGGAGATTTGAATGCCTGCCGAATCCGAATGATCTGAAAATCATAGTCGGGAGATGCGTGTCTATGACCAAGCCGTATAAAACCAAAAAGGAAAAAGTCTACTACCAGCTGCGGGAAGAGATCATCCGGGGCGAAATCCCGCCGGGAGAACGCCTCACCATCGCCGGCATCGCGGAGAAATGCGGCGTTAGCGAGATCCCCGTGCGGGAGGCGGTGCAGCAGCTGCTTCAGGAGTCCTACCTGATCAGCGCGCCGCGCGCGGGGCTTACGGTCAGCGTCGTCAGCGAGGAGGACGTGCGCAAGACCTTCGAGCTGCGCGCCGCACTGGAGAGCCTCGCGGCCCGCCTGTCGGTGCGGCGCATGGAGGAGGAGCAGGTCTTCGAGCTCTACAAGATGATCAAGGATTCCAGGAAATACTATGAGGAACTGGATTACCACGCGTATTGGCTCTGCAACCAGGCGTTCCACCGCTATATCTACCAGTTCTGCGGGAACGAACGCCTGCTTGGGATCATCGACGGCCTGATGCAATACTCCCACCGCTACCCGCAGTACTATACGAATGCGAAGCAGATTTCGCGGTCGATCGACCGGCATTTGGAAATCGCGCACGCGATTTCCGACCGGGACGAACGGCTGACGGAGGATCTCGTCCGCGCACATATGGTGATGGGGTGCAAGACGGTGCAGGAGCGGGTGCGGGAGGCGCGCCGGAAGCTGATGGGGGAGGAGGCCCCCGGAGAGAAGGAGTAGCGAAAATTTTACAGAAGAAGCCGCACCGCGCGGCCCATATCGGGGAAGCAGCCGTCAGGGACGGCTGCTTTTTTATGTCTGAAAACGCGCTGAAAAGTTTATCAATATATATTGTTGTAAAGAAAAATATATATTTTTTTGAATGGGAGTTTAAACATTTTCAATTTTTTCAGAAGTAAAAAAAGGCGGAGAAATCAATATAAACAAAAAGTAATGGAAAATATAGTGGTAATTATGCATAATATTTGCATTAACCACAAGATTGTACGGTAATAAATGCACAAAACGCCTATTTTTTACGCGGTAGGAAAATAATGCTTGCTTTTGCGGAATGCCTTTGCTATATTGATGGTAAAGTATATTATATTTTTGAAAAATATATTTTAAGGAAGAACATTGTATGAAAAAATACCGGACGAAAAAAGAGAAGGTCTATTACGAATTGCGCGATGAGATCGTTCAGGGCAGCGTCGCCCCCGGCAGCCGCCTGACCATCACGAGCCTCGCGGAAAAATTTGAGGTAAGCGAAATCCCGGTGCGGGAGGCGGTCCAGCAGCTTGTGCAGGAACGGTACCTCGTGACGGCCCCGCACATGGGGATCACCGTCAGCATCATCAGCGACGAGGACGTGTGCAAGACGTTTGAGATCCGCGCGTCACTGGAAAGCCTGGCGGCCAGGCTTTCCACCCGGCGCGTCACGGAAAGGGACATCGGAGAGCTCTACCGGATGATCGAGGACAGCCGGCAATACCGCGAATCGGCGGATTTTTACGCCTACTGGCTCTGCAACCAGGCGTTCCACAGCTACATCTACCGGCTGTGCGGCAACGAACGCCTGATCGGCATCATCTCCGACCTGATGCACTATTCCCACCGCTACCCGCAGTACTACACCAGCGTGGAACAGATCGACGGTTCGATCCGGAGGCATCTGGAGATCATGCAGGCCCTGAGCGACAGGGATGAGAAGTTGGTTGAGGACCTAATCAGGATCCATATGATATACGGCTGCCGCACCGTACGGCAACGGGTCCGCGAGGCGAACGAACGCCTGAAGCGGGAGTCGGGCGGGCTGCCCGGCGCGTAGCCGGGAAACAAATGGATGTGCGGAAAGGGGATGTGCCTGAAAGGAAGGATTCGAACTGCAATCGAGGGAACGGAGAAAAGGAGTGTGTGACATGAAAAAAAGCATGCGTATTTTAGTTGCGGTCCTGTTGACATTGACTTTGATCATCGGCACGGCGGGGTGCGGCCAGAAGGCGGAGCCCCAGACGCCCGCCCCCGACGCGGCCCCGGGCGCTTCCCAGGAAGCGGCGGCTCCCGCGGGGACCCAGCTGCTCACCATCGGGACTTCGACGGTGGGCGGGGCCTGGTACCCGATGGGCGGCGCGCTGGCCAATGTGATTTCAAGCTATGTTCCCAATGCAAAGGCAAGCGCGACTCCTTCGGCGGCCACCATTGAAAACCTGACCCTCGTGCGCAGCGGAAAGATGGAGATCGGCATGGCGACCGCGGACATCCCCTACCAGCAGTACCACGGCCTGGCCGGTCTGGAAAAGGATGAGAGCCTGCGCACCCTCACCATGTTCAGCAACAACATCATCTGCATCCTCGTCAAGGACGGCTCCCCGGTCCACAGCATCGAGGACCTGAAGGGGAAAAAACTCGGGGTCGGCGTGCAGGGGAGCAGCGCCTACACAATCGCGGTCGCGATCCTCAAGGCGCACGGCATCGACATTGAAAAGGACGTCGACCAGTACCAGGGCGGCATCTCCCAGCAGACGGAGGCGCTCAAGGACGGCAACATCGACGCGTTCATGATGACCTTCCCGCAGGGCGGCGCGGCCCCCGGTCTGATCGAGCTGGACACGACCGAAAAGATCCGGTTTATCGACATGGACATGGAGAAACTCAAGGAGGTCAACGCGGAGAGCCCCTGCTACACGATCGGCCAGATTCCGGCGGGCTATGTGGACAGCCTGAAGGAGCCGGTCAACACCCTGGTCATCGGCTGCGTCTTCATGGTAAAGGATACGATGGACGAGGAGCTCGTCTACAATATCACCAAATCCATGTTCGAGCATAAGGACGAACTGGACGCGATCCACGCGGCCTGGAAGGACACCAACGAAAAGACCGCCGCGGTCAACTGCCCGTTCCCGCTGCACCCGGGCGCCGAGCGCTACTACAAGGAGGCCGGGTTCGATATCAGCATCTTGCCATAAACGCTGGTCGTCAGCGGGAACCGTAAGAGGCCCCGTCTCCGCCGGCCGGCAATCCTCCGCCGGCCGGCGGAGGGAAACCCGGAGACTGAATAGAAAGGGATGAGTATGCTGAACTGGCTGACAGAAGTACTGGAGGGGCAGAAGCTCAAAGGGACCAGGGGGAAGATCATCGCGGTCATTGCGTTTTGCTGTTCCTGTTTCTTCCTTTACACCGCGTTTTCGGGGTCGCTGCCCAACATTGCCCAGCGGGCGACCCTGATGGCGTTCGCGCTGCCGATGATCTTTTTGATCAAGCCCTCCAGCCAAAAGCACCCGCGGCTTTCCCTTGTTTTGGACGCGGGGTTCGCGATCCTCGCGGTCGTAGTCTTTGTTTACGTCATCAAGGTCCAGAAGGCGATCGCCTGGCGCGTCGGCAATCCCAACGCGGTTGATATGGTGATGGGCGTCTGTGCGGCCCTTCTGGTCATCGAGGCGGCCCGCCGGAAGGTCGGCTGGACGCTGCCGATCCTGGTGGGCGTCCTGGTGATCTACGGCTTTGCGGGCCCCTATATGCCGGGGGTGCTCATGCACCGCGGGCTGGACCCGGGCGCGTTCATTTCGAGCATCTACCTCTCTGAAGAGGGCATCTTCGGCACGCCCCTACAGGTCGCGGCCGACTTTATCATGGTGTTCGTCCTCTTCGGCGCCTTCCTGCGCGTATCCGGCGCGGGAGAATTCTTTATCGACATCGCCGACGCGGCCTTCGGAGGCATGCGCGGCGGCCCCGCCAAGGCGGCGGTCATCTCCAGCGGCCTCATGGGCTGCGTCAGCGGCAGCGCGGTCGCCAACGTGGTCACCACCGGGACCTTTACGATCCCGATGATGAAAAAGACCGGCTACCGGCCCGAGGTAGCGGGCGCGGTGGAGGCGGTCTCCTCCACCGGCGGGCAGATCATGCCGCCGATCATGGGGGCGGCCGCGTTCATCATGGCGGATTTCCTGCGGATCCCCTATTGGAACGTCGTCAAGGCGGCGATCATCCCCGCCGTGCTCTATTACGCGGCGGTCTTCTTCATGGTCGACCTGGAAGCCGCCAAGACGGGGCTCAAGGGCATGCCGAAGAGCGAGCTGCCCAAGGCGGGCGAGATCATGAAGCGCAGCGGGCACCTCGTGATTCCGGTCATCGTGCTCATCTACCTGCTCGGTGTGGTCGGCTACTCGGCGCAGAAATCCGCCTTCTTCACCATCGTGCTGGTCGTGCTGGTGGCGGCGCTGCGCAAGCATACCCGCATTAACCTGCGCAAATTCGTCTCCGCGATGATCGAGGGCGCGATCGGCGGGCTCGAGGTCGCGGCGGTCTGCGCCTGCGCGGGCATCGTCATCGGCATCCTGATGCGCACCGGGCTCGGCATGATGCTTACGGGCATGCTGGTCGAGCTGTCGCACGGCAGCCTGCCGATCCTGATGGTCCTCACCATGATCGCCTCGATCATCATGGGCATGGGCCTGCCGACCTCCGCCTGCTATATCATCGTGGTGGTCCTCATCGCGCCCGCCATGGTACAGATGGGCGTGCCGGCCATCGCGGCGCACATGTTCGCCTTCTACTTCGCCTGCCTCTCCAACATCACCCCGCCGGTCGCGATGGCGGCCTACGCGGGCGCGAGCATCGCGGGCTCCGATCCGATGCGCACCGGCTTCCAGGCCACGCGGGTGGGGGCATGCGGCTTCATCGTGCCCTTCATGTTCGTCTACGGCACGCCGCTGTTGATGATCGGCTCGGCGGGAGAGATCCTGCTGGCGTTCGTCACCGCCATGCTCGGGACCTTCGCGCTTTCGGCCGGGCTGACCGGCTATCAATTCGGGAAGCTCAACTGGTTCCTGCGGGCGATGTCGCTCGTTGCCGCGCTGGTGCTCATCAAGCCCGGCATCGGCAGCGACCTGGTCGGGCTGGCGATCATCGCCGTGATCTCCGCGATCAACTGGTCGCAGTACAAACGAAAACCAAAGGTGCCCGCCGCGTAGCGCGGCGGGGAAGATAGGAGTGAGTCTATTGCTGCCATTGGAAGGCGTCCGCGTAGTGGATTTGACCAACTTCCTGCCCGGGCCGTTCTGCTCGATGATCCTTTCGGACTTTGGCGCGGAGGTGATCAAGGTGGAGCGCCCGCCCAAGGGGGACCCCGCGCGGTACCAGGGCGGGATGTTCGCCTCGGCGGGGCGCAATAAAAAGAGCGTCGCGCTGGACCTCAAGAGCGACGGGGGGAAGGAGGCGCTCAGGAAGCTGGTTCTGGACTGCGACGTGCTGATGGAGGGCTTCCGCCCGGGCGTGCTCGATCGGCTCGGCTTCGGCTGGGAGGCGGTGCGGGCGCTCAACGACCGCGTCGTCTACTGCTCGATCTCCGGCTTCGGCCAGACCGGCCCCAACCGCGATCTGGCGGGACACGACGTCAACTACCTCTCGATCGCCGGGGCGCTGAGCATCTCCGGGGACCCGGACGGGCCGCCGGTCGCCGGCGGCGGCGTGCAGGTGGCGGATTTGACATCCGCCATGTACGCGGCGGTCTCGGTCCTCGCGGCCATCATCAACCGCGGCCGCACGGGGAAGGGGGCCTACCTTGACGTGTCGATGACCGACTGCGTGCTGGCGTTCATGGGGCCGCGCATCCTGGAGTATTTCGACCGGGGGATGCCGCCCAAGGGAACCATGATGGGACGCAGCGGCTTTGGCGCCTACCGGACCCGGGACGGGAAATACGTCTCGGTCGGCTGCCTGGAGCTCAACTTCTGGCAGCGGCTGTGCGACGCGCTCGGCGACCCGGAGCTCGGAAGGGACCCGAAATACCTCGGCTGGTTCGACCGGATGAAATACCGCGCGGAGATCAACCCGCGCCTCGACGAAAAGTTCCTGCTCAGGGATCGGGACGAATGGATGAAGATCCTGCGGGAGGCGGACGTACCTGTCACGCCTGTCAACAGGATCGAGGAACTGGAAAACGACCCGCAGTTTGTCAGCCGCGGGATGATAAAACGGGTGAACGGGCAGCCGCTCGTCGCGTTCCCGGTGAAGTTCGAGGGACTCGAGCTCAGGGAGCCGGGCCCCGCGCCCGAACTCGGCGCGGACAACGGCGAAATCCTCGGCGGGCCCGGCCTGTGATCGGAGGGATATGAGGGAGATGCAAAGCAACCTGCCACCCAGAGTGGAAAATAAAAAGTCCCGGGACAAGGTGATGACCGCCAAGGAGGCGGTCAGCCGGTTCGTGCGGGACGGGGACATGATGCTCAGCGGCCTGCAGCACAGCTCGGTCGCGCTCGTGCACGAGATCGCGCGGCAGGGGATGACCGACCTGACCCTGCTGCTCGACAGCGACAGCGGCCTCACCGCCCCGCTGCTCGGGCTCGGGCGGGTCAAAAAGATCATCACCGCCTACTGCGGAGGCGGTAACGCGGGGAACAACTATGTCTTCCGCCGCGCTGCGGAGCAGAAGATTCCCCGCGAGGTCGAGATGGAGTTCTACAGCAACTACGGCATCGCGCTGATGGCGCTGGCCGGTTCGATGAACGTGCCCTTCCTGCCGACCCGCTCGATGATCGGCTCGAGCATCGCGGAGCAGAACCCCCGCATCAGGGTGATCGACGACCCCTACGGCGGCGGAACCCCCGTCGCGCTGGTCCCGGCCGCCCGGCCGGACGTGTGCATCATCCATGTGCACCGGGCCGACAAACTGGGGAATCTACAGTTCTTCGGGCATTTCGGGAACACGGACATCTTCGTGCGCAGCGCGAAATACGTGATCGCGAGCTGCGAGGAGCTGGTCACCACGGATGAGATCCGGCGCACCCCCAACCAGACGATCATCCCGCAGTACAACGTGGACGCGGTCGTCGAGGCACCCTTCGGCGCGCACTGGTTCGCCTCCAACTACTATTACCACAACGATTTCCCCTTCGGCGCCTACACGCTGGAAAAGTGGCGGACGGAGGAGGGCTTCCGGGAGTGGTGCGACAAGTACATCTTCGGCGTGGAGGACTGGGACGGCTACTGCCGGACGGTCGGATACGAGCGGCTGTGGAAGCTCTACCACGCCGAAAAGCGGTTTTTGGCATATGGGGAGGTGCGGTAGCGTGAAAAAGTACGCGAAGGATTATACCCTCAACGAGCTGCTCGTCGTCACCACCGCAAAGGTGATCCACGACTATGAGACCCTGATCGCCGGGGTCGGCATCCCGACGCTGGCGGCGAGCCTCGCGGGGATCACCCACGCCAAAAACATCGTCGTCACCACCGAGTGGGGCACCGTGAACCCCACCCCCCGCCGCCTGATGTTCAGCGTGACCGACACCACGGTCAACGAGCGGGCGGTGGCGCTGCCCGGCTCGCAGGTGATCATGAACGACATGCAGAACGGCCGCCTCGACCTTGGGGTGATCGGCGGCGCGCAAGTGGACCGGTACGGCAACGTGAACTCCACGATGATCCTCGACCGTGAGACGGGCGGCCTCAAAACCATGCTGCCCGGCTCGGGCGGGGCGAACGACATCGCCACCAGCGCAAAACGCACGATCATCATCATGCGCAGCACCAGGCGCTGCTTTGTGGAGAAGGCCGATTACATCACCTCGCCGGGCTACCTTGACGGGCCGGGGTGCCGGGAAAAATACGGGATGCCCGGCGGCGGGCCGGAGATCGTCATCTCCGCCGAGGGGACCTTCCGTTTCGACCCGGAGACGAAGGAGATGTACCTCGCCACCTATCATCCCGGCGTGTCGGTGGAGGAGATCCGGGAGATGGTGCCCTGGGACCTGAAGGTTTCCCCGGACGTCCGCGAGACCGAGCCGCCCACCGAGGAGGAGATTGAGATTCTGCGCCTGCTCGACCCCTCGGGCATGTATGTCGGCAGCGGCAAGAAGATCCTCAAGGAGGGGGAGCAGGGGAATTTCGAGGTGTTCTTACAGAACATGCTCGACTCGTTCGAGCCAATGGGCCGGTTTGTCAAGCGGTACGACTGAAACGGATTGGAAAAGGAGCTGTGACAGCATGATGAATTACTCGTTCTTCCGGCGGAATGCCGAGAAGGTGCGCGCGGAGCTGCGAAAACGCGGCATCGACGTGATGATCCTCACCCACCAGCAGAAATACTCCTATGTGTCGGGCAACTTCCACAACGACTTCAACCTCGGGAACTGCATCTTCGTCTGGGCCGACCAGGAGCCCACCCTGCTGGTGGCGATCGCGGAGTGGCGCAGGCTCAAATATGAGGGCTACATCAAGGACATCCGCTTCTGGAAATCGCCCTATTCGGGCATGGAGCCGGTCTCCTTCCTCGAGGTCGCCAACCAGATTCTCCACGAGCACGACTGCGAGCAGGCCACCATCGCCGTGGAGCTGCCCTCCATCCCCTACCGCCTCTACCACGACCTCGAGACGGAGTTCCCCAGAGCCACCATTGTCGACGGGGAAAAGATGATCAACGACATCATGATGATCAAGGACGAGGAGGAGCTGGAGATCACCCGCCGGGTCTGCGCGATGGGCGACGCCGCGCAGCAGAAGATCATCGAGTACGCGCGCGTCGGCATCACCGAGGCGGAGCTGATGGGACACTGCGAGCAGGAGATGCGCCGCTTGGGCGCCACCTGGTATTACACCCCCAACCAGTGCAACTTCGGCGCCCGCATCGGCGGCGGCGACCACCTGCCCTCGGGGAAGATCCTGCGCCGGAACGACGTTTTCTACACCGACTTTCATCCCGTCTGGCACGAGTACCGCACCGACACCTTCCGCACCTGGTGCTTCGGCGAGCCGAGCAGGGAGTTCCGCAAGATGACCGACACCATCGAGGGGATCATCCCAGAGTTGAACGCCAAGCTGGTGCCGGGGGCCTCCACCAAGGAGATCGAGCACTGGTACCACGACCGGCTGGCGCAGGCGGGATACCCGGACAACGGTTCGGTGCCCCTCGGACACGGCATCGGCACGGGCCACCTGCCGCCCTACTTCATGGACGACGAGGACGTGACCCTGAAGCCCAACACGCTTATCTCCGTCAACTCCCACATCTATGACCTCAACGAGGACTTCGCCTTTACGCTCGAGTATATCGTCTGCGTCAAGGAGAGGAAGCTCGAGCTGCTCACCAAATTTCCGCTGGGACTCGTCTGCATCCCGATCAAATAAGAAAAAAGAGCCGGTTTCCACCGGCTCTTTTTTATTTGCGTCGGCCGCGTCCCTCACTGCGCCTTCCGGAATCCGCCTCAAAAGAAGGTCACGGCGGCGTCCAAAAGCATCAGCCCCGCGAGGGAACCGCTCAGGAGGGCGAGGGCCCTGCCGGGCAGCCTGCGCGCCGCGCGCTCCAGCAACGGTTGGAGAAGGTAGAGGATAACGAGGCCGCCGAGCCCAAACCGGACGCTCGGATTGAGCGCGATCCGCCCCTGAAAATTCAGCGGGTACGCGCGGTAGTCCCACATCCAGCCGCCCGTCGTGAATTCCATGACGTAGCTGCCGATGAGCTCGATCACCGTCGCGATGGCCCCGGCCGACGCGAAGACGAGCAGGGGCGTGACCGGCAGCTTCCCGATGCGGATGTCGCGATCCCGCAGCCTTCGCAGGGAGAGGACCAGCACCAGGGCGCCCACCCCGTAGATCGGGCAGTAGGGCCCGAAGAGGACGCCCCGGTTGGAGAAGCCCCACCGGTATACGACGACCTCGAGAAATACCTCGTACAGCCATCCGAGGACGGAGTATGACAGGAAGCAGAGAAAATACCGTTCGGCTTTGACCAGCATCCCGGCCCTCCTTTTTTGCGTGCTCCCGCCCCTCCCGGCGGGCGGGGCGGGAGCACGGAAAGATAGTCTCATTATGACAGATTTCGGGCGGGAAGGGAAGCCGCGGAGGAAATTTTCCCAATTGGGGCCCGGCGGCCGATTTGGGAGATCTTTCATAAAAAACCGCGTTGACATTCCGCAAAATAAGGTATATATTTATAAGTAACACAGAATTTATCATTTCGAAGCATCAAAAAAATTTGTGACAATTCCATATTGGGCAAACCTGCCTAAAGGCAGGGACGCAAAGCTATAGGGTCTAATGCGTAAGCGATGACAGCCAGTTGCAGCACATCTGCTCCCGGAGCCCGGGGGCGTTGCTTATGTATGACTGCGCATTTCATCATTGAAAAATGAGGTGCGTATTTTTTTTGCAGTATTTTATTAGAGAGGGTAGTTTGTATGAAAACCAAGATGAAAGGGATTCTGGCGCTTCTTACGGCAGTCGTTCTGCTGTGGGGAGGCAGCCTCCCCCTGTTCGCCGCGGACGGGCAGCCCGGGGAAGAGCCGCGTGAAACCGTGGAGGCGGATCCGGTCCCCGACCCGGAGCCCCCTTCCACGGAAGTCCCGGAGACGGGCGGCGCGGAAGAACCCGGCGAACCGGAAACGGATGAAGAAGACCCGCCCGCCGAACTCCCGGGAGATGCGGATTCCGGGGACGGCGGGGAAGAGACGCCGGGAGACGGCGGGCCCGCCGACTCGGTGACGGACCCGGAAGTCCCGGACGAAAGCGGGCGGACGGACCCGCCGGAGGAAACTCCCGGGGACGAGCTCCCCGGAGAGGAACAGCCGGGGGATGAGGACGGACTGGAGCCCGTGGAGGAGGAAGCCGCGGTCGCCGCGCTTTCCGAAGAGGACGGTCCCGTTCCGGAAATTGACGGGAACCGCGTCTACGCCAACGGGGCCGCCATCACCATCCGCAAGGAGGACGGCGTGTGCTACATCTTCTACGGGACGGACGGGAAGCTGGAGCTCCCCTCTCCCGGGGGCAAAACCGTCTTCGGGGGCGGCAAGAACCGCGACGTCGACGGGGACACCAGCGTCACGCTGGACGGCGTTCCGGTGAGCGCCGTCTATGGCGGCGGTTATTCGGATGGCAGCCATTCCGCCGACGTGAGCGGAGATACAAAGATTGAGACCGCCGGGGAAATCCTTGTAAAAACCTATGGCGGCGGCTATGCGGAAGCCAAAAACGGCGACGCCAGCGCCCGGGTCGCGGGGACCGCGCGCACCGAAAGCCGGGCCTACGGCCCTCTCCCGGGGGAAGGCTTTACCAATAAGGGCCACTATATCTATGGCGGCGGTTACGCCTATTCCAACGGCGGAAACCGAGCGGACGCCTCGGTCGGCGCCGTCTCCCTGAAGGTGCTGGAGGGCGGCGCGACCTACAGTGTACGCGGAGGCGGTTACGCGACCGCGACGTCGGGCGGGGCGGCGGTGGCCGACGTGAACGGCCCCATCAGCATGCGCCTCACCGGCCTTGACGTGCGGGAGGTCTACAGCGGCGGTTACGCCAACGGAGCATCCGCCTCCGCGACGGCGGAAAGCATCGACTGCACGGTTGGGACCTCCGAAATGATGCTCTATGAATGCGGGCAGGCCAGCAAGGGGGACGCCTCCGTATCGGGGACGGCCCGGACGCTGATCAAGGACTGCCCCAATCTTTATGGTTATGTGCTTGGCGGCGGCGACGCCAGCGGCGGGGGCAATGCCTCGATCGGCCGGGTGGAGCTGACCGTTTCGGGCTCGACAGCGCCGGTCGCGAACCAATTCGGAAGTCCCGTCGAAGGGGCGTTTTACGGCGGCGGAACGGCCTCGGGGACGGATTCCGACGCGTCGGTGGGGAGCGTGACCATGCTCCTGGAGGACTCCCTGATTTCTGGCGGCATCTTTGGCGGGGGCGATGCGAGCGGCGGCGCGAACGCGGCCGTCGGTTCCGTCGATCTGACCCTGGACCGCGTGAAGGGGGATCATTATCCCGCGGTTTTCCCGGAGAATGAATTTTTCTGCACCGTGATCGGCGGGACCGACAGCACAAACGGCGACGCCTCGGTGACGGACCGCTGCGACATCACCGTTTCGGACAGCGAGGTTGAAATGATCCTCGGCGGAAACCTGCGGGGAGACATGCCTGTCCCGTCGGGGACCGGAAGCGCGTCGCTGACCCTGTACGAAGGAAACAGCCAGATCGTCGGCGTGGCGCATTTCGATACGGTCCGCTTGACCGACCGGCTCGACCTGAAGGGCTTTTTCACAAAGACGGGAGCCGACGACGACGCGGTCTCCCTCGAACTTCTCGGAAGCGGCTGGAACAATGGGGACGTCGCCGTCTCCTATGAGGCGGACGACAATGAAACGGTTCCCGCGGGGTGGTTTGCCGGCAGCGGATTCGACCTCGGCTTTTCCCAGGAGGGAAACCTGGCCGCCTGGACGATCGGGAACCTCGCCTCGGGGGATGTGATCATCGACTCGGAGATCGCCGACGGCGCGCCGAAGACGGAGCTGCCGCAGGAGCAGGTTTCCCACATCGCCTCGAGCGTCCTGACCGATAAGGAGCAGGAGCAGGTCCAGAACGGCACGACGGTGAAGATCTATCCCAAGGTGGAAAAGACCGCGCTGGACGCCGACGTGGAGGCGGAACTCGCGGGCAGCCTCCAGGGGGAGACGATCGGCGCGAGCCTCGACATCCAGCTCTTCAAAAAGGTCGGCAACGCGGCCCCGCAGGCCGTCCCGGAAACCACCGCGCCGATCCCGCTCGTTATCGAGCTTCCGGAGGACCTGCTCCCGCAGGCGGGCTATGAGCGTGCGTTCACGGTCATCCGCGCGCATGAGCAGCCGGACGGAAGCCTTTCCTACACGCGGCTTCCGGATACGGACAACGACCCGAAAACCGTCACCATCCTGACCGACCGCTTTTCCCTCTATGTGCTGGCCTACACCGAATCGGAGGAGTCCCGCCCGTCCGGCGGCTCCGGGCATCATTCGTCCGGCTCCGGCTCCGGCTCGGCGGAATCCATCTGGCCGTCCGTCGAGCGGCTGATCCGGTCCGCGCCCGAGGGGCAGACGGTGCGGGTCAACGCGCGGTCGGAACAGACCGTGCCGGCGGGGATCATCCGTCTGCTGAAGGAGCACGGGGTGATCCTGGAGCTCCGCTATCCCGGCGGCGTCCTGGTATTGGACGGCGCGTCGTTGGGGGCGGTCGCGGGGAACAAGGTGTTCTATTCCTTTGACGAGCTGAAGGACGCGGCGGGAACCGCCGCCGCGTCCGCGGAACAGCCTGCCGGGCGGGAAAAGGCAATCCCGAATACCGGAAGATGACAGCGGCGTTTTCATAGAAGGCGCCCGCCATGGGTCCCCCATGGCGGGCGCCTTTTTCTGTCCGTGCCCTCCGGACGGAAGCAACGGATGCCCCGATATCCTGTCCGCGCGCGGGCCCGGCAGCGGGCGGCGGCCTTGACCGGCCTTGGTATAATGAGAAAAAACCGAACGGACAAAACCCGACGATTCTGTAATCAAACGCCGAAATAACATGCCGACAACTGGACATTCTAGTAAAAATCATCAGTGGAGGAGTGAAGATCAATGATCGGCAGATACAGAATAACGGATCAGCTTTTGGATGAATTCCGCCGCCGGCTGGTCACGGAAGAAAAGAGCGAGCTTACGATCGCGCAGTATATGAGAGACGTACGGGACTTCTGCGGCTTCCTGCAAAAGGGGGAGCCGGTCGATAAGGAGGAGGCGATCGCCTACAAGGACCACCTGGTGAAGACCTACCGCTCGTCGGCGACCGTCAACACCAAGCTCGCGGCGCTCAACAAGTTCTTCGCGGCGACGGGCATGGACGGCTGCCGCGTCAAGCTGTTGAGGCGGCAGCGCCGGATGTTCTGCGAAACGGACAGGGAGCTGACCCGCGAGGAATACCTGCGGCTGCTCGAGACGGCGCAAAAAAGCAACAAGCCGCGCCTCTCCCTGATCATGCAGACCATCTGCTCCACCGGCATCCGGGTGAGCGAGCTGCGGTGGATCACCGCGCAGGCGGTGGCGGCGAACCTCGTCGAGGTGTCCGCGAAGGGCAAGCGGCGCAGGATTTTCCTCCCGCCGAAGCTGCGCGAGGCGCTCAGGGCGTATATGAAGCGGTCGGGGATCGAATCGGGGCCGGTGTTCGCGACCCGGGCGGGCCGGCCGCTCGACCGGAGCAACATCTGGCACGACATGAAAAACCTCTGCCGGTCGGCGGGAGTGGAGTCCACGAAGGTCTTCCCGCACAACCTGCGCCACCTGTTCGCGAAGGAATTCTACGCGATGGATAAGGACGTCTTCCGCCTGGCGGATATTCTGGGGCACAGCAGCGTGGAGACCACCCGCATCTATACTGTGACCAGCGGATACGAGCATGAGCGGCGGATCAGTTCTCTCAGGCTGGTGTTGTAGCAAATCGACATAAAAAAACCACATAATCCGTATTATGTGGTGGATGATATACATATATTGACAAAATTCCCCTCCGGTTTTTTTATTTTATCCTAATTTTCGCGTAAAAAGCAAGAGAAAAAATCAGCGGATCCGAACGATCCGCTGATTTCAGCACGCAAAACAGACCGAAAAAGCACATTCGTGTGACTTTTTCGGTCCATGCCCCTGTCCGGAAAACGGCATAAACGCTCGCGGGAAGCGCCTTCTGGCGCTTCCCGTCTTCGTTTTTCGGGAAGATTCGGACGGGTCCGGTTTAACCACCACATAATACGGATTATGTAGTGCTTTTCTTTTGTTACCGCTTCTGCACCGCAATTCCGGTTTGCACGCCGCCGGGGCGGGACCCGAAGTCTATCGTTTGCTATCCCATGCAAATAAACGAAACAGGAAAGAGGGGTTGTACTTGAAAGTTACCAAGAAACTGATTTCCCTGGCGCTGACGGCCGCGATGATCGCGACCGGCTTCTCGCTTCCGGCCTTTGCGGCGGGTTCGGCCGAAGTGATCGATCCCACCGATTACATGGGCGAAAGCTGGACCGTTTACGACCACTACGGCACAAACTGGGACGGGTCGGTCAACGACGACCTGCACCCCTATCAGGCCGCGGACAACAGCTACTCCGACGGCAAACGGGTGCAGGGCTATTTCACGGACGTGATGTCCGGGAACGATCTGGTGGTCTGCCACAACTTTGACCGCCACATCATGGTCAAGGGCGACGCCAACTCGTCCAGCGTGATGTTCGCCGGCTACGGCAGGGACGCGATGGCCGACTTCATAATCTATCACTCCGCCTCCTCCGCCAAGAAGGTCGTCAGCTTCGACCTGGACTTTGCGCGGATTGACGCGCACACCCTGTCCGGTTCGATGATCTTTGTCAACGCACAGATCGAAAACGGCAGGCTGGACGGGTACATCATCTACTTCCCGGCCAACAAGGGGAGCAGCGTCCAGCTGCTGAAGGCGTCGCAGGTGAACGCGGCGGCGATGTCCGCGAGCTCCACGGTGACCTCCTTCAGCGGCGTCAGCAGGGTGGCGTCTCTTCCCGCGTACAATACGAGCTCCACCAGCAGCAAAATCCACATCGAAATGGAGATCGACCCCACCCATCTGCTGGCCTCCTACGCCCAGTACGAGAGAGTCTCCGACGGCGACGGAAACACTTCGCTGGTCGCGCAGGCCCCGGTGACGCTCTATGACGGCGGCATCGAAAACACCGGCGCGGGGATCGGCATTGGCGCGGATTACCAAAGCCATGCCTGTAGCAGCCTGACCCGCATCGAGTTCTCCGATTTCCGCATGATGTCGGGCTACACGGTCCGCTACATCCGAAACTTCCCGACCGACGCCGACCCCGTCGTGGAGGCCAGCGACACCGGCATCGACCCCGGAACGCCCTACACCGTCAACGCGGTCGTCGGCGCCACGCCGGACGTCTCCGGCGTGGCGGGCAGCGTCAACTACGATTTCCTCGGCTGGAACGACAAGACGGACGGCACCGGCACCTATTATAAGGCGGGCGACAGCTTTACCGTCAACAAGGCGACCGACATTTACGGCGTCTGGAAGAAGAGGGCCGCAGGCCTCAATTTCAGCCCCGCCGACGGGAAATGGCCGGACGGCTTCAATGAAAAGGGCGAGACCGCAAGCTTGAACGTTCCCAAGGAGATGGGCGACCCGATTACCGAGGGCGACCGGCCCGCGAGAAACCCGGAGAAGGAATGGTACGTCGTCGACGGCTGGCAGTTTGATAACGGGGCGGAAGTCCTCTTCGACGGCAGTCAGACGATGACCGGGACCTCCATCACCGTGAAGCCGATCTGGAAGGAGGACTTCAACCGGGACGGCATCCCCGACGAGGACCAGAGCAGCTTCACCGTCAGGTTCGAGGACGCCGACCACGGGACCCTTTCCGGTGAAAAGCAATTCACCGTGATTAAGACGGGCAGCGACAGGCTGGGCGACGCGGTCGAGATCAAGAAGGACGGCAAGACCCTTCCGGAGGCGAAGCCGGATTCCGGCTACGCGTTCGTCGGCTGGGATACGACCGGCGACGGCGCGGCCGACTACGCGGACAACGAGTCCCTGAAAAACGCTGAGGTCTCCGGGGAACTGACCGTCAAGCCGGTCTACGTCCCCGCCTACAACGTGAAGTTTACCTCCGGGCCCAACGGCTCGATCAGCGGAAGGGACGCCTTCGCCGTTCTGGACAGGGCGGGCAGCGCGGTCCTCGGCGACGCGGAGGGCGGCTTCAGCGCGCCCGGGACGAAGCCGAACGACGGCTACGAGTTCAAGGGCTGGGACGTTGACGGCGACGGGGCGGCAGACGTCCAGGATGACGCGCTCGCCACGCTCCCGGTGAACGGGGACATGACGATCACGGCGGTCTTTGACAAGGGCGCCGCCGTCCAGAACGTCTGGAGCGTCACCATCGTGACCAACGACGGGACGACCAGGGTCAAGGTCCCCGATGGCGAAAGCCTCGGCGACCGGCTGCCGACGGACGGCGACATCATCGGCTGGGTGGATGAAGGCGGTGCTTCCGTCGACAGGGACACCCCCGTCACCGGCAACAAGACGGTCACCGCGCAGTACGCGCCCTCGTCCTCCGGCGGGGGATCGCCGGTTGTTCCCGCGCCTCCCAAGCGCCCCGGCAGGAGGTAACCATATCTGCACGGACCGCCGCGCGGTGTTCCGCGCGGCGGCCCAGAACAATAACAGGAGGGAAACCCTATGAGAAAGCTATTATCCGGCGTGCTGGCCGTGCTGCTGGCCGTCTCGGCGGCCGTTCCGGCTCTGGCCGCCAAGGCCGACGAGGTGCACATCTCCACCGTCAACGGCGCCATCTATTTTGACGACGGCGAGACCGTCGCCAAAAACCCGGACGGCGAAGGCGTCCCCAACACCACCGTCTATCTGGTCCTGGACACCCTGGACATCGTCCCCGGCGACCTGGCGGCGGGCCAGTTCCCGGAGGACGGCGGCGGCCTGTTCGCCGGGTGGAGCGGCGCGGGCCGTGAAGCCCTTTTGGAGGCGTTCTTTGACAAGGACCTTTTCAAATTCAAGGCGGGCAGGGGAGACGACGACAAAAAGATCATCGAGTCGATGTCCATCGCCGAGAAGCGGGTCACCGGCGGGTCGGTCAGGGACCGCGCCGTCAAGATCGTGATTAAGGACGATTACACCGACACGGAATACAAGCTCACCCCCGAATTCACCTTCACCGCGAGGTGCGACATGGTGTATGAGTCCGGCGGCAGGCTCGTGGAGTCGAAGAACGGGACCGCCGGCTCCTCGGGCATAAACGGCATCAGCAAGGGCACCAAGTACGTCATCTCCGCCTCCGCCCTCAAAAACGGTCCCGGCGCGGGCACCGTCCCCGGCGCTTCGCTCGAAGGCGCGATCTATATCGGCAACCGCACCGAGCGAGGCGGCGACCAGGACTGGATGGCCGGACAGGGGGGGTACGTGGTGAAGCCGGAGAGGAACGAGGACAACACGGTCACCTGGGAAAATGAGAACCATGCGATCGCAAAGCTCGAATTCTACGCGGATTCCGAGACCAAAAAGTATTATCCGAAGCTGTCCACCAGGTGGGACGACCGGGATTACGCCGAGCTGTTCGCCGACCAGGACGCATTCATCTTCGATTTCGTCGGGAACCCGTCCATCTCCTCGACCATCCGCCCCACGCTCACCCTCTACAACCCCTACTACGACTGGGACGAGGAGGGGCTGACCGCGGACCTTGAAAACATCCGCATCTATGAGGTTCAAGACGGCGAGCTGATCGACGCGACCGCGGCGTTCCGGCACGGCGAGGACGAGGACGGCAACGACGTCTTCACCCTCAAAACCCGCACGCTGGGCACCTACATCTTCGTTGAAAAAACACTGGCCGGCGAGGCGCCCGCAGGAGAGCCCGCGGATGAAAAGGAAATCCCGAACACCGGGCGCTGACCGACTTTATTGAAGGAGGAACTCTCATGAAGAAGCTCTTATCCCTTGCACTGGCGGCGGCGCTCGCCCTTTCGGCGGCGGTCCCCGCCTCGGCCGCGGGCGGCGCCAGCGCCGAAAAGGAAGCCCTCGGCTATTTTACCGGGGCGATCAACGATTCCCAGTACACGGACGGCAACCCCTGGACGATCGGCCGGAGGGTCATCGTGGAGAAGGCGGACAACGCCAAGCACGAATCCGGGCACCTCGACACCGTCGTCTACGCCGGCGACCCAGGCTACGACCCGGCCAAGGACACCCTGAACGCCGGCTGGCACTATGCCGAGGGGGTAAACGGCGACTATTACACACCCAACGACCGGCTGAACGACCTGATCAAGCCCGGCGAAACGCTCTACCTGACCCTCAACCCCTTCTGGGTCTACCTCAAGTCGGACTTCCCGACCGTCGGGGACCTGCAGGACGCCGCGGGCACGCTGGAGGGGCGGTCGATCTTCGACTATGACGACTACCTCGACGTGAAAATCAAGAAGGGCGACAACGCGAAATACATCGAGTCGATCAAGCTCGTCGACAGGGAGTTTGACGCGGCGGACATCGAATTCCTGACCGACCCGTCGACGGACGGCCTGCCGGGCTATGCCGCCGGCCCCGGCATGAACGCGCATGACCGCTCCTACTACGCGCAGGTCCGGCTGAAGGATTTCCAGCAGGACAAGGAGGCCGGCGTGACCTTCAAGCTCGAGATCAAGGTCAAGAAGGACATCGACCTGAGGGGGGCGCAGGCCGCCTGGGGCAACGCCTGGTTCGGGCTCTATCCCCCCGAGAGTTACTGGCTTCCCGAGGATGTGACCACCCTCGTCCCGGGCGTCGACGTGATCCCCAAGGGCACCAAGATCACCCTTGAGAGCGACCGGCTGTGGATCAACAACCTCGTGGTGGACGCGGACGCGGACTTTGCCGCCGGCGACCGCGGGCTGATGGTCAAGCCCTCCAAAAATGACAACAACGAGATCACCTGGGAGAACGACGGCGGCACCATCGCGCGCGCCACCTTTTTGGGCGACAGCGACCCCGGCAAGTTCTACGCCAAGCTCTCCACCCGCTGGGATTCCGGGATCCTGGACGGCCGGTTCGCGGATACCGACGCCTGCGTCTATGCGTTTTCCGGTAAGCCGACGATGACGGGCGTGACCCGCGTCAAGCTGGAGCTGGCCAATCCGTTCGTCGGCCGCGACGGCGAAGAGCTGATCGATCCGGAGGAGATCCGGATTTACCAGCTGATCGATGAAGACACGCTGGAGGACGTCACCGCTGAATTCCGCTATACCGGGAACGACGGGGGCGACCTGATGTTCACCGCGAAGGACCGCACCTTCGGGACCTACGTCTTCTCTGCCGACGCGGCCGCGGCCGCAAAGGCGCAGGAGGAGGCCGGCAGGCCCCTGCGCGTCCCGACCGGAATCATGCTTTCCTCAAGGGCCTGAGCCCATATGGATAGGTCCCTCCGCCGTCTCTCCAAGTCTCTGTCCAATGGCGGAGGGCCGTGCGGAATGACCGGCCGGCGGCGCGGCGCGCCCTCTTGCCGCGCCGCCCGGCCGGCATTTCCCCCGGGCGCGGAACGGCGCCCGCATGACAAAAATGAATCAGGGAGGCGTCCGCAGTGGAACAGGAAGCGTTCATCAACTGGGAAAGGCGAAGCATCATCGGCGCGCGCGCCCGGCTGCGCGGAAACATCGCCTGCCCGGCGCTGGAGGTGTACGGGGAGGTTGCAGGGGAGATCTCGGCCGAGGGGACCGTTCTCCTGCATCCGGGCGCGAGAGTCACCGGGAGCCTGCGGGCGGGACAGGTCGTCCTGCGGCCGGGCGCCGTGTTGACGAAAGCTCAGGGAGGGAGCCTGTGATGAAAAAGGACGGTTTGCCGGATTACGCGGCCCTGATGGTGGTGGGGGTGGACGCCTACCAGCTGGGCGTCCCGGAGGGGCGGCTGTTCAACTGCTATCTGGAGTCCTACATCCCGTTTTACGGGTTCATGGACCTCTTCCTGCGCATCGACCAGATTCTGGACGCGCTGGACCACCCGCAGGCGACGTTCGAGCGCCGCTGGCTGTCCGGGCGGGATCTGGACAACATGGCGGCCAAGCCCCCCGTCTTCCTGCCGAAATCCTCTCTGGTGCGGTATTGGGAGCCGGGCGAGCTCAAGAAGATTCTCTCCGCCAAGACCCGGTTTTATATCCGGGTGCTCTTTCGCCAGAACGCCACCTGGCAGGGCAGCGTGGAGTGGCCCGAGGGCAGGCGCAGGGTGAACTTCCGAAGCGTGCTGGAGCTGGGCGAAATGCTTCTGGAGACGCTGGAACGGATGGACAAACCGGGCAGATGGGTCTCAAGGCGGCCTGTGGACGGAGAACGGCTTCTCCGCGGCAGCCGCCCCGCAGGGGAATGACCGCCGAAGGACCGCGTGGATTTCGATCCATGCGGCCTTTTCTGCGTTTCCCGCGCCCTGCGAAATGGATTGAAACGGTCGGGCGGATGTGATAAGCTGGAGAAAACGGGGAGGGACCCCCCTCCCGGAAGGAAGGCGGAAGAGATGGATATTCTGGAGAGGGACCGCGCGGGACTTCCTGTCTCGCTGGAGGACCCCGATTACGGGGTCATCAATGAGATCATCCGGGAGGCCCACCGGCTCTCCGCGGAGCTGAATATGGGCTATCACACCCCGGAGCAGGTGCGCGCGTGGTTCGCACGGCTCACCGGGACGCCGATCGACGAGACGCTGCGCCTCTGCCCGCCCTTTTACGCGGGGTTCGGAAGGAACATCCGGGTGGGCCGCCGCGTCTTCATCAACACCGGCTGCACCTTCATGGACCGCGGCGGCATCGAGATCGGAGACGACGCGTTCATCGGGCCGAACGTCAGCCTCATCACGACCAACCACGCGGCCGACCCGGCGATGCGCAGGTGCACGGTTTCGCGGCCCATCCGCCTGTGCGGGAACGTCTGGATCGGGGCGGGCGCGATCGTGCTGCCCGGCGTCACCGTGGGGGAAAACGCGATCGTCGGCGCGGGCGCCGTGGTGACGAGGGACGTGCCGCCCAACGCCGTGATGGGCGGGAATCCGGCCCGGCTGATCAAGTTCCTCGGCAGGGACGGGGAGGCCGAACGGTAGACCGTTCCCCGCAAAGCGCGGACGCGGTTCCCGCCCGGCTCCCTTGACGGGCGGGAAACAATCAAGTATCATGGGAAAGGATATCCGCTTTTCAGCCGCGGAGGAAAGGTCGGGAGGCATTGGAAAATCAGAGGGACGCGCATGTCCGGCGCCATGAGGAGGCCAAGGCCCTCGCCAGCCGCTTGATGCACATGCATTACTGCGACGGCGACGCCGGGGGCGTGGCTTCCTTTTTTGCGCCGCAGTTCACCTGGCTGGGCGCGGGGGAGGAGCAGTACCTCGCCGACCGCGGCGCGGCGGCGGAGATGTTCCGGCGGTTCGGCGGAGCCATCCCCCGCTGCGACATCCGGGACGAGGAATACGACGTGATCGAGCCGGCGCCGGGGGTCTATGTGGTGACGGGGCGGATGTGGATCACCACCGCGCCCGGCGTGAAGATGTACCTGAAGGTGCACCAGCGGGTGACCTTTGTTTTCCAGGAGACGCTGGACGGCCTGCGCTGCGCGCACATCCACTGCTCCAACCCCTATCAGGAGATGGTGGAGGAGGAGCTCTTCCCCGAAAAGATCGGCCGCCAGTCCTACGACTTCGTACAGGAGCGGCTTGCCGCGCTGGAGGCGCAGACGGTCCAGCAGAACCGCCAGATGGAAGTGGTCATGAGCTCGATCGCCGGCGGGCTGAAGATCAGCCGGGACGACGAAACCTACTCCTTCGCCTTTGTCAGCCGGGAGGCGGCCGCGCTCTTCGGATACACGGTGGAGGAATTTATGGAGGCCAGCGGCGGAAGCGCCGTGGGCGCCGTCTATCCGCCCGACCTCGCGCACGCGCTCGCTGACTGCGCCGAGGCGTTCCGGGACGGCGGGCTCTCCTATTCCACCCGTTACCGGGTGCGCTGCAAGGACGGCAGCCTCAAATGGATCATCGACAGCGGGAAGAAGGCCCGGGACGCGGAAGGCAACTGGATGGTCAACAGCCTCTACCTCGACGTGACCCAGGCCGAGGAGGACTCCCAGCGCCTCCGGGAGCAGACCGCGCTGCTCACCAGCATCTACGACACCGTCCCCTGCGGGATCATCCGCTTCGTCCGCCGCAAAGGCGGGGCGTGCGACCTGATCTCCCTCAACCGGGCGGCGCTCTCCCTGCTGGGATACGGAAGCATGGAGGAGGGCCTGCGCGACTGGCACGGCGGCGTGCTCGGCTCGGTGCTGGAGGAGGACCGCGTCATGCTGCGGAAGACCTACCTGCTGCTGCACGAGGTGGGGGACCGCCAGGACCGGGAATACCGTGCGCGCTGGCGCGACGGCTCGGTCCACTGGCTGGAGGGCACCAACATGATCGTCGGCCGGACGGAGGAGGGGGACGCGGTCATCCAGCGCACTATGATCGATATCACACCGCGCAGGGCCCTCCAGCAGCAGCTCGAGCAGGAGCAGGAGATGTACCGCGTGGCCATGGAGTCCAGCTCCGACACGCTGTTCGAGTACCTTGTGGATTCCGACACCTTCATCAGCTACGAGCCGCAGCACGGGCAGGGGATCATCCGCCGGGAGATCCGCGACTATTCGCGGAGGCTGCGGGACGAAACGTTCATCCACCCGGAGGACGTGCCAGCCACGCTCGACAACATCTGCAACGGGCGGGGCGAAATGTTTGAGATGCGGGTCGTCACGCCCGGGGCCGCCCCCGGCGATTACCGCTGGCACCGGGTGAGCAGCCGTCCCATCCTGCGGGAGGGGCGGCTCAGCCGGGTCGTGGGCACGATCCGGGACATCCACAGCATGAAGGAGACGCTTTCGGAAAACAGCGAACGCCTGCACATGAGCCAGTCGGCCCTGCAGGCGATCAGCGGCATGTACGTGAGCATCTTTTACGTCAACCTGACCGCGAACGAGTACTACGCCGTGCGTCTGCCGCAGGCGAGCGACGCGATGGCCTTTCCGCGCACCGGCAGCTTCACCGGGGACCTGTGCGAACGGCTGCTCCCCCATGTGGCGGAGGGCGACCGCCCCCGCGTGGCGCGGCTGTGCGACCGGGAGCGCCTGCTCGGGGAATTTTCGCGGATCAGCGGCCACTCGGAGGCGGAGTTCCACCGGAACGCGTCGGACGGCACCGCGTCGCCCTGGCTGCGGCTGGAGATCCACCCGGTTTCGACGGAGGGGGCGGAGACCAGGACCGCCATCGTCACCCTGCGCAACATCAGCGGGGAGAAGCGGCGGGAGCTGGAGCGTCAGGCGGAGGACCAGGCGGCCAAGCGGGCGCTGGAGGAGGCGTACGAGGGCGCCCGGCGGGCGAACCACGCCAAGTCGGAGTTCCTCTCCCGGATGAGCCACGACATCCGCACGCCGATGAACGCCATCCTCGGCATGACCTCCATCGCGGAAAAGCAGCTGGGCGATCCGGACAAGCTCGCCGACTGCCTCGGGAAGATCCGCATATCGGGAAACCACCTGCTGGGACTCATCAACGAGGTTCTGGACATGTCCAAGATCGAGTCGGGCAACGTCAGCCTCAGCGAGAACACCTTCCTGGTCAGCGACACGCTGAACACCGTCATGCAGATTATCCGCTCCGACGCGGAAAGCAAGGAGCAGCAGATCGTCCTGCGCTCCGACCTGCGCCATGACGCGGTCCACGGGGATTTCATGCGGGTCCAGCAGATCTTGCTGAACCTGCTGTCCAACGCGGTGAAATATACCGGGACGGGCGGCCATATCTCCCTGACGGCGGAGGAACGGGTGTCGGGCCGCAGCGGGGTCGGCTGCTTTGAATTCACCGTGGAGGACGACGGCATCGGTATGCCGCCCGAGTTCCTCGATAAGCTCTTCACCCCGTTCGAGCGGGCGAAGGACGCCCGCGTGAGCGGGGTCCAGGGGACGGGGCTGGGCCTTGCCATCACCCACAATCTGGTACAGATGATGAACGGAACCATCCGGGTGGAGAGCCAGCCGGACAAGGGTACCCGGTTCGTCGTGACCATCTTCCTCAAGCTGGCGGGGGAGGACGCGCGGGAGGCGGGTTCCTGTTCCGGCTCTCCGGCGCGGCAGGGGGAGGCGTTCCCTCCCGGCACGCGGCTTCTTCTGGTGGAGGACAACGACCTCAACCGGGAGATCGCCCGGGAGCTTCTGGGTATGGCCGGGCTGGAGATCGCCTGCGCCGAAAACGGCAGGCAGGCGGTGGACCTCTTCGCCTCCCATCCGCCGGGCGCCTACGCCCTCATCCTGATGGACATCCAGATGCCCGTCATGGACGGCTACGAGGCCACGAAGGCGATCCGGAGGCTGGCCGGCGAGGGGAGGCCGGACGCCGCGGACATCCCCATCATCGCGCTCACGGCCAACGCCTTTGCCGACGACGTCTACCGCGCCCGGCAGGCGGGCATGAACGAACATGTGACCAAGCCGCTGGAGATCGACCGGCTGCTCGAGACCCTGCACCGCTGGATCGGCTGAACAGGCCGCCCGGTGGGTGAAAAAAGGGCCGCGTGAACTTTTGTTCACGCGGCCCTTTTGGGTTTGGGGTCAGAGCGTCTCCCGGTCGGAGAGGAGCAGCAGGCGCAGAAAGCTGCCGGTCAGATAGAGCGCAAAATCGGCCTCCGCGGCGTTCGCCGAGTCGTCGTGCTTGACGTGCTCGTTGTTGAATTTGGCGTAGTAGGTGAGCAGGGTCGTGTAGAGATTTCGCAGCTCGGCCGACAGCCCCCGGTCGGCCAGCTCGCTCCCGATCAGGGAGAACTGGTTTTCCAGCGACTTTTCGTTCTGGTAGCGCTGCTTGCAGAAGAGTTCGAGCGAGAGCCGCAGGCAGTCGATCGCCTTGCGGGTGCGGTCCCCGTGCAACAGGAGCCTGAGGGCCTCCCGGTACTGCTCCCGCGCCTTCGGGTAGGCGTCCAGCCAGCCGAGCACGTCGAAGACGAGCGCCCGGTCGAGAAACGGCTCGGTCGCGGGATAGAAGGCGTAGCGGCCGCCTTCCAGCCGGCAGAGCGCCGCGCCGATTCCCGAGAGCTTGAGCGCCTCCGCAATTTTGAGGGCGAGGCGTTTTTTCTGCTTGTCGCCGCGTCTCGGGCTGTCCAGCAGGCGTTCGAGGATCTGCAGCCAGAGATAGAGGTCGGATTCCTCCCGCAGTTCAAACTCCGCCAGGAGGGTGCACAGGTTGGAATTCTGGAAGCCGAGGTGGAACGCCTCCTCCCGGTAGCCCTGCCCGAGCATGTCGCAGATATCCATGTAATCCGCCAGGTAGTCTTCGGAGCTCCCGTAATACTCGATCAGCGCGGTGATGCAGCGCATCTGGAACTTCTCATGGCCGTCCGTCCCGCCCGCGTCCGGAAAACGCAGCAGGAAGGATTCCCTGCGCTTCATCCGTTCGGAGTGCTCGCCGTCCGCCAAAACCTGCCGTACCTTTCCGCCCATGAAATACACCCGCCTTTTTGGAAGTTCCTGGTGCCCAAATCATACCATGCGGGGCCCGCGAATGCAAGCTCCGGCGCGCCGGGATGCGAAGAGGCCCCGCGGGAATTCCGCGGGGCCCCGGGCTTCAAAACGCCGGTTATTCGCTGAAGTGCCGGTAGAGGAAGTAGCCGCCCGTCCCGGCCCCGGCCGCGATGAGCGCGATCACCAGTACGACCGCCCAGGGGGCGAAGCCCTTGCCCGCGGGCTTTTCCTCCGGTTCGTCGACCTCGGGGACCGGCTCGGGGACCGGCTTGGCGGTGACCTGACGGTTGCCCTCTTCCTCCTCGTCGTCCGGTTTGCTCTCCTCCGGCTCCGGCTCGGAGACGGTGCCGCCCGTCGAGCCGCCGGTACTGCCGCCGTAGTTGACGGGGAGGGTCACCGGCGTGTAATCCTGCGTGCCGCCGCCGGTGACCGGGTTGACCTTATACTGCTCCTCGTAGGCGTCGTCGTCCCAGTCGTACTCCATCTCGTAGCCGGTGTCGAGGTCGAGCTCGGTGTCGGAGATGATGTAGGTGCCGAGCTGGCGGGTCCGGATGGTCCAGCCCTCGATGGCGTAGGCGTCGTCCGAGTAGGTGAACCGGTCGGTCACGTCCTCCAGGTCGCCGTATTTGTCCACCTGGTAGATGTAGACGTCGCGTGGGTCGGGATGGTAGTCGCTGTCCTCGTCCCACGGGATGCCCAGCGTCAGCCAGGCGCGGGAGGTGCTCGGGATTTCCGGGTTGCCGATGAAGTTGTAGAACCAGAGGTCCGCGTCCACCGGGTCGCCGTAATCGGTGTAGATATCGATGTCCGCCTTGGTGGAGAGGCGCGCGTAGAACGCCTTGGCGTTGTCGTCCGCGTGGTATTCCAGCGCGGCGCGGTCGTCGCCCCACACAAAGGTGTTGTACTCGTTGGATTCGGGGTCGATGTAGATGCGGTCGCCCACGTCCGCGTCCTCGTCCGAACCGCTCTTCTTGGTGTTCTCGATCCACATCGTCAGATCGAGGGTCGCGGTGTCGCCCGCCTGCCAGGGGCCGCCCTTCGAGGCGTCGAGCGTCTTGCGCGCCTTGAAGGTGATGGTTGCGCGGGCCTTTTTCTCCTCGGTGGCGGTCGAATCCTTGAGCACCACCTTGAGGTAGCTGCCGCGGACGCCGTCCTCCTTGAGCCGCTTTTCATCCACCTGGGTGATCGAGCTGATGAGGCTCTTGCCGTCCCCGTCCTTGTCGACCGACAGGCGGAAGAGGTCGTCGTCCGCGAGCTGGCTGGCCAGCGCGACGGGGGCGGGGGAGAGGCGGCTGTCGAGCGTCGTGGGCAGGTCGTAGCCGTTTTCCCCGAGCTTGATGTAGAAGGTCTGGCCGGGCGTGACGCCGTCCAGCACCAGCCTGCCCTCGCTGGCGATTGCACGGATGTTGAAGGCGTCGCCGTCCTTGTCCTCGAGCGCCGCGCCCTCCTCGTCCTGCACGGCGATGGGCGCGTGGACCCTTCCGGCGCCGCTGGGCGTGAGCGGGACGGCCGAAACCGTACCGGACAGCGCGAGGTCCCCGTTTACGGAGATCGCCAGCGAGTCGCCCGAACGGAGCGGGGAACCGATGCCGTTGCCGTTATTCTTGACCTGGAGCTGGCTGCCCAGGCTGATGTCCCGTACAGAGAGCGTGACCGTGGGATCTTTGCCCAGCTCGGCGTAGACATAGCCGACGCCCTTTTCCGAGAGGGCCGTGAAGGTGCTTCCCGTACCGTCGGAGTTCGGGTAGAAGGCGCCGCGCGCCGTGACGGTCGCGTTCGGGATATCGGCGAGCGTCACCTTCCGGTACTGCGCGAAGACGGGGGTGATCGCGGTGACCGGGCGGTCCATCTTTACGTCCACACTGCTATTGCTGAACTGGTTGTAAGTGGTAACGCCCGTCGTCGCGCCGCCCGCGACCGCGAGGCTTTTGAGGAAGTAACCGGCCGGCGGGTCCACCTTGATCGTGACAGTGCTTCCAAGCGCGACCGTACCGCCGTTTGTGACCGCGCTGCCGCCCTCCTTGGCTGTGACGGTGATTGTCCCCTTGCCCGAAGCGGGCGCGGTCCAGGTGACCGCCGGGTTGCCCGGGTCGTCCTGGTAGGCGACGGAAAGCGCGGTGATATCGGCTTTCACATGCTCGACCGTGACCTTGTTTTCCCCGGCTTTGGGCGTGTAGTCCTTCGGGGCCGTCTCGCCGTTTCCGGTGACGGCGACCTTTTCAAGCAGGCGGCCCGCTGGCGGCGTCACCTCAATGGTGATTGTGCTGTCGTAGGCCACGTCGCCGCCGGGGGAGACGGGACTCCCGCCCGGGTTCACAACGATCGTGCCCGCGGAGGGGGCATCCCAGCTGATCTTGGGCCGGACCTCGTTCACGGTGGGGGTGATGGCGGTGACCGCCGCCCGGACGAAGGGAATTTTGAAGCTGCCGTCCGCGCCGGGGACGTAGTCCGCCGGAGCCGACCCGCCCTCCTGCGCGACGGTGACCTTCTCGACGGATTTTCCGTCGGGGGCGGAGACGCCGACGATCAGACTGGCGTTGTAGGGAACGGTGAGATCGCCGCTTTTGTCGGCGGTCCCGTTTTCCGGTTTAACCTCGACGGTGACGCCGGCTTCCGGGGCGGGGTTCCATTTGACCTGCACGTCGGTCGAGACAAGCACGGCCTCCACCTTGAGGACGCCGCTGAGAATGTCCTCCGCTGTGACCGCGTAACCGAACGCGTTGTCGCCGCTCTTGGCGGCCGCCTTCCCGTTGACGGTGACCGACTGGACCGCCTTCCCGGCGTCCACGGGCGTGACGGTGAAGGTGAGGGCGTCGCCCTCGGTCACGGCGTCGGTGTTCTGGAGGGGCGCGCCGCCCCTGCCGACCGCGACCGAAGCGCCCGTGGCGGCGGAGGAATCCACCGCGACCGGCGCGGAGGCGGTATACGCGGACTCGATGACGATGCCTTTCAGATCGTCGGCCCGGACGGTGTAGCTGGCGGTGCTGCCGCTGACCGCCGCCGCGCCGTCGTTGACCGTGACGGATTTGAGCTGGTATTTTTCGCCGGGCGCGGCGGTGATTGTGAGGGTGTCGCCCTCCTTGAGCGGGAGCGCGCCCGGAAAAGCCCCGGAGGCGAGCGTCGCCCCGTTTGCCGCGACCTGTGTGATCGCGCCGCCCGCGGCGGGCTGATTCACGGAAACCTGTACGGTGGGAATCCCGTTGGAGCCCTCGCCGCCATTGTCCGGCTTCGAGTTTTCACTGGGGTCGGAAGAGGGCTTCTCGGCAAAGACGGCCTCGGCGGACACCGCCCCGTTCACCGTGAGGGTATAGGGGGTTTCAGCAATCTGCACACCGCCGATCAGGAAGTGGCTGAAGGTGTGCGTTTCATCCGCCTGTGCGGTCAGAGTAACCCGCGTACCGGCCGTTACGGGGCCGGAGAGGGGCGCGCCCGTCTCGTCGGATGCCGCGGCGCTGCCGCCCGCGCCCGCCGTGACGGACACGGAATAGGTCTCGGGGGCCTTTTCCGGGAAGGTGGCTGAGACGGTCACGTCGCCGTGCACCTCCATCCCATGGGTGGCGCTTCCGACGTCCGTGCCGTTTATCAGGAGCGCGCCGAAGGTATGGCTGCCATCGGGCTCGGCGGCGATCGTGATCTTCGCGCCGTCCGCGACGAGTCCGGCGTCGTCGATGCCGCTCACCTGGATGCGGCCGCCGACGGGAGGTTCGACCGTCACCGAATGGGTGACCGGGTTGGCGGTGAAGAGGGCGGAAACGGCGGTGTCCTTCGTGACCGTGAAGGTGCAGGGGTTGGCGGTCACCTGCGCGCCGTCCACCAGGAAGTGGGAGAATTCATAGTTTTCATTCGCCGCGGCGGCGAGGGTGACGCTGCCGTTGGCCGCGGCCGTGCCGTTCGCGCCGAGCCCGGACGCGGAGATCGTGCCGCCCGGCGCCTGCCGGACGTCCACGGTGTAGGTCAGAATGTCAAAGCTCGCGTGGATCTGCAAGCCGTTGACGGCCTTGACCGTACCCATGCCGTTCGTGATGACGGGGGCGGGCGTGCCCACGGGCAGGCCGGTCACCGTCAGGGCGGCCAGCGTATGGGACGCGTCGGGCAGGGCGGAAAAGGCCACGTCTACACCCTCCGGCAGAGTGACCGTGTGGGGCAGGGGCAGGCCGTCGGGCCCCGTCGTGACGGCCTCCGCCGCGTTGTGTGGGGTGCCGTTGATCGTCAGGGTGCCGCCCTCCGCCACGCTGTAGGTGATCGTGGCCTTGGGCGTCTCGTCCTCACCTTCGGCGGCGAGCGCCGCGAGGGAGAGATAGCTGCACGAAATCGCAAGCGCGAGCAGCATGGATAGGAGCCGTTTCATAAGCGTTCCTCCCGGTCAGGTTTTGGGGTTGTTGTCAATCCTTGCCTTCTGATTTAATAGTAGCGGATTTGCGGCCGTTTTGTCGCGCTCAATTGTGAACATTTTGTGAATTTTGGGCGATTTCACCAAATTCGGGTCACGGATGGAAATTTGGGGGCGCGGATTGCGGAATTTTGAATTTCTGCTACAATAAGGAAAACGGAAAAATTGGAACTGCGGGTGGCGAGCGGATGAAACATCGGAAAACAGGATTTCTGCGCAGGCTGGTGCTGACCTATTCGGCCTTCCTGCTGGTATTCATGCTGGTGCTGGTGGGCGCGGCCTACCAGTATGTGGTCAGCGTGAGCGAAAAGACCGCCGCGATCAACCAGACGCAGCTGCTCGACAAGATGGTTTCGCAGGTGGACGCCTACCTCTCGGAGATGGATCAGATGGCCCAGCAGGTCAAATCGGATCCCCGCATCATCAACATCTTCAACCGCCTCCAGCAGGACGCCAGCCGGGAGAACTACTTCGATGTGAACATCATGGACAGCATCGACATCGCCAGCGTGCTGACCTCCCACAACGGCCCGAGCATGCCGATCTGGCGGATCAGCGTCTACAACCAGCATGGGGATTTCATCAGCGCGGGCGCGAGCGTCAACCCCGAGAGCCGGGTCTCCGAGACGCTCTATGAGACCGACGTGGGCGCGCAGATGCGCGAGCTGATCGACGGCCGGGCCGGGTATCTGCTGCTCCCGCCCCAGGAGGACCGCTGGTCGGGCACCTATAAGGCCCGGTACACCTCCCTGCTGCGGCCGATCACCAACTTCTACTCCAAGGAGGTCTACGGCATCGTTGAAATCCAGCAGGGGGTCGACCAGCTCGAGAGCTATCTCGCGCTCGACGTGCTGACCGACACGGTCGTCTTCCTCTTCGACGGGGAGGGCAACCAGATCCTCCCGGCCGGCCGGGCGTACAGCGATCTGGACGAGCGGGACTACTACGTGACCGCCAAGCTGTCCGACCAGTACGGCTGGCGGGTCGCGCTCGCGCAGGACCGGCGCTCGATGATGCAGCCCTACCGCTCGATGACCGTCTACCTCTTTATCGGCAGCCTTGTGACGATCATACTGCTCATTCTGGCGGTCTACCTCATCTCCAAGCGGATTTCCGCGCCGCTCATCCGGTTGAGCGACGAGGTGCGCAAGATCTCGATCGATTCCATCCAGGCCGACCTCGTCCCCGACGAGAGCATCGACGAGGTGCGGGAGCTCAACGCCGCCTTCCAGTCGATGCTCAAAAAGATGAACGATTCGGTCGCCTGTGAGCAGAAGGCCTACCTGCTCGCGCTCCAGTCGCAGATGAACCCGCATTTCCTCTATAACTCCCTCTCGACGATCAGCAGCATGGCGATCGAGGCGGGGGAGGACCGCATCGCCGACACCTGCGAGCGGATCTCCCAGATGCTGCGCTACAGCAGCTCCTACAGCAGCGGCGGCGCGACGCTCGGCAGCGAGATCGAAAACGTCCGCAACTACCTCGAGCTGATGAAGCTGCGCTATGAGGAGTATTTCGACTACGACCTCTCGCTCGACGAGCGGCTCGAGGGGATGGCGATCCCCCGGCTGATCATCCAGCCGATCGTGGAGAACTGTTTCGAGCACGCCTTCAAGCAGGTGGAGCCCCCCTGGCGGGTGAGCATCACCTCGCGCATCGAGGGGGATCGCTGGTGTATCTCAGTGGCGGACAACGGCTCGGGCTTTGCCGACGGGGAGATCGACGAGCTCGAGCGCAAGGTCGCCCAGTACAGCGAGGATCTGCCCGCCAACTACAGCGAGCTCAAAATCGGCGGGCTCGGGCTGGTGAACACGATCATCCGCCTCAAGCTGTCGGCGGGGGAGAGCGTCGGATACCGCATCGCGCGCAATTTCCCGCAGGGCACGACCGTGACGCTCAGCGGCAGGTGGAGCGCGAAGTGACGGTGCGGACTGTCTTTCCATAACGGACAAAAGGCCCGGTTTCCGGTAAACGGAAACCGGGCCTTTTTGTGTTGTTTTGTGTATCCAAACAGTTCTGAATTGTTCATTTACTAATAAACTGGTGAACATTACAATAAAAACAGAAACAGGTGGAGCAGATTGCAGGAATAGCCGCCAGACAGAAAAGCGAGGTGCGAAAACAATTGGCTATCATCGAGATACGCAATATCAGCAAGTCGTTTCCCGGCGTCAAGGCGCTGTCGGACGTGAGCCTCTCGATCGAAGAGGGGGAGGTCCACGCGATCGTCGGTGAAAACGGCGCGGGGAAATCCACGCTGATGAAGATTCTCGGCGGGATGTACCAGGCGGACAGCGGAGAGATTTTCATCCGCGGCGAGAAACAGGAGATCCATTCGATCCAGGACGCGATGAAGGCGGGGGTCAGCGTCATCTACCAGGAGCTGAACCTCATGCCGGAGCTCACCGTCGCGGAGAACATCTTCGCGTCCGGCCTGCCGGTGCACGGCGTGGTGCTGGACATCCGGACGATGAACGCGCGGGCGCAGGAGCTGATCGACAGCATGAACCTGTCCCTCAAACCGACCGACATGGTCGGGATGCTCAGCGTCTCCCAGCAGCAGATGGTCGAGATCGCCAAGGCGATCTCCCACGAATCGGACATCATCATTATGGACGAACCGACCGGCGCGCTCAACAACCAGGAGGTCGACGTCCTCTACGCCCTCATCCGGCGGCTCAAGGAGAGTGGGAAAACGATCCTCTACATCTCCCACCGCCTCAAGGAGATTTTCGATCTGACCGACCGGGTCTCGATCCTGCGGGACGGCCAGTACGTCGCCACCAAAAGGACCGAAGAGCTCACCCACAACGACCTGGTCAAGCTGATGGTCGGCCGCGAGGTGGACCAATACTACAAATCCTCCGGGCACGCGCTCGGGGAGACGGTGCTCGAGGTCAAAAACCTCACCCGCGCCGGGATGTTCGAGGACGTGAGCTTCAGCGTGCGCAGCGGCGAGCTGCTCGGCGTGGCGGGACTCATGGGCTGCGGGCGGGAGGAGATCGTCAAGGCGATCTACGGCCTCATCCGTCCGGACGGCGGCACGGTGACCCTCGGCGGGCGGCAGCTCCAGATGAAGGGGCCGCTGCAGGCGATCCGGGACGGCATCGGGTTCGTCACCGAGGACCGCAAGAGCGCGGGCATCTTCGCGCTGATGACGGTGCGTGAAAACCTCACGATGAACATCCTGCGGTCAATCTCCCGCTTCGGGCTCATCAGCGACGCGAAGGAGCAGGAGCTGCTTGAAAATTACAAGAAGCGCATGAACATGAAGTTTTCCTCCCCGGCGCAGCGGATCGTCAACCTCTCGGGCGGAAACCAGCAGAAGTTCCTCTTGGCGCGCGCGCTGGCGAGCGACTGCAAGGTGCTGATCATGCTCGAGCCGACGCGCGGCATCGACGTCGGCGCGAAGGCGGAGATCTACGAGCTGCTCGAGGAGCTTGCGAAGTCGGGACTGGCGATCATCGTGGTCTCCTCCGAGCTTCCGGAGATCATCAGCATCTGCCACCGCACGCTGGTCGTCTTCCAGGGCCGGATCACCGGCAACCTCTCAAAGACGGAGATGGACGAGGTCACGATCATGGAGTGCGCGACCGGAACCTCGGAAAGATTGGACGGTGACAGCATATGAACGACAGGACGAAAAGATTTTGGGCGTGGTGGGACCGTTTCGGCATCCTCGCGATCCTGCTGGCCGTGGGGCTGGTCTTCCTCGCCCTCAACCCGAGGATCGTATCGGTATCCAACCTGACCACCGTGCTCTCCCGCTCGGCCACGACGGGCATCGCGGCGGCGGGCATGACCTTCGCCATCTGCGCGGGCGGCTTCGACCTCTCGGTCGGCTCGATCCTCTCGTTGGTCACCTGCGTGGTGGCCATGAACATCGCCAACATCGGCATGTGGCCGAGCATCCTGCTGGCGCTGCTCGTCGGCGTGCTCTGCGGCGTGGTAAACGGCCTCATCATCACGAAATTACATATCCAGACCTTCGTGGCCACGCTGGCCACCCAGCTCGCCTTCAAGGGCGCGGCGCTCGTCTACAGCAACGGCAAGCGGGTGCTCATGTCGAAAAACAAGGAGATCAAGATCTTCTCCACCTCCAGCATCTTTGGCATCCCCGTGCAGGTGATCCTGGTGGTCGCGGTCTTTGTGATCGCCTACCTCGTCTACCGCCACACCCGCTTCGGCGTCAAGACCCGCGCGATCGGCTCCAATGAGGCGGCCGCCCGCGCGAGCGGCATCAACGTCGACCGCACCCTTATCGCGGTCTTCGTCGTCACCGGACTGACCGCGGCCTGCGCGGGCGTGCTCCAGTCGTCGCGGCTCGCCACCGGCAGCGCGATCATCGGGGACGGGTTCGAGCTCGACGCCATCACCTCGGTCATCCTCGGCGGCACGGCGCTCTCGGGCGGCAAGGGAAACATCTGGGGCTCCTTCATCGGGGCGCTGCTCCTCTCGCTCATCCGCAGCGGGCTGAACATCCTGGGCGTCGACGAGGCGTTCCAGAAGCTCGCGATCGCGGTCGTGCTGCTCTTCGCGCTGTCGATCAGCGGAATCAAAATCATTACCCAGGAGGCGGCGAAGTGATGAAAAAGAAATTACAGATCAATTTCGGCGAACTGGGTATCCTCTACGCGCTGCTCATCTTCTGGCTGATCCTCATCGTGTTCAGCCCCAACTTTCGGAACATCTCGGCCTTCCAGAACATCGTCCGCGAGGCCTCCTTCACCGGGATCTGCGGCGTGGGCATGACCTTCGTCATCATCAGCGGCGACCTCGACCTGTCGGTCGCCTCGCAGGTGGCGCTCTGCTCCTGCGTGCTGACCCTGCTGCTCCCGAAGATGGGAGTCTTTCCGTCGGTCATCCTCATCCTGCTGCTCGGCGCGGTGCTCGGGACCTTCAACGGCGTGCTCATCGCGAAGATGAAGATTCCCGCGTTCATCGCGACACTCGCCATGATGTTCGGCTACCGCGCGCTCGCGCAGATCGTGAACGCCACGCCGGTCGTCGTCGAGAACAAGCTCTTCAAGCTGATGTCGACCAGCTACCTGGCGGGCATCCCGGTACCCTTCATCGTCATGATCATCTGCGGCGTGATCGGGACCGTCATCCTGCGCAAGACCGCGCTCGGCCGCCACACGCTGGCGATCGGCAACTCCCACGAGGCGGCGCGCATCGCGGGCATCAGCATCCCCCGGACGCAGATCCTCATCTACCTGATGGTCGGCCTCTTCACGGCGGCCGCCTCGATCATGATCACCTCCTACCTCGGCTCCTCCAACTACGGCATGAAGGACGGGTTCGAGTTCACCGTCATCTCGGCGGTCGTGCTGGGCGGCACGGCGCTCGTCGGCGGCAAGGGGAGCATCTTCACCACCGCGGTCGCCGCCATCTTCCTGGCGACCATCAAAAGCGGAATGGACGCCTTCCAGATCCAGAGCTATATGCAGCGCATCATCGAGGGCGTCATCCTGATATTCGCATTTTCCATCAACGGCATCCGCGCCTATGTCAACGACTTTCTGGTCAAGTCCCGCTCCCGCAGGGAACTGGACGAACGGCGGCGCGGAAGCGCGGCGGGCGCCTGAAGCCGCGCAGTTCACCAAGAAGGAGGGATGCGTGCCCGGCATGACCTGTTCATCCGCAGAAATCAACCGAGAAAACAAAATGAAAAGATTGGGAGATGGATTATTCATGTTAAAGAAGACCCGAATCCTCGCTTTGGTACTCTGTTTTGCAATGGCGATTTCCCTCGCGGCCTGCTCGTCCGACAGCGGCACGGCTCCGGCTCCGAGCACGGCGGCCCCCGCGGCTCCCGCGGCACCCGCCGACGAAGCGCCCGCCGAGACCCCGGCTGAAACCGCCGGCCTCAAATTCGGCTGGTCGGTCTACGACAACCAGCAGGAATTCTTCCAGAGCATGACCGCCGGCGTCGAGGAGAAGGCCGCGGAGATGGGCATCCAGGTCATCCTCCACGACCAGCAGAACGACGAGACCGAGATGGTCAGCGGCGCGACCCGCCTGATCAACGACGAAGGCGTCGACGCGCTCGTGATCTCCCCCTGCAAGCCCGAGGCGCTCAGCTCGATCGTCGAGCTCGCCAAGCAGAAGAGCATCCCCGTCATCATCTGCGACATCGGCGACGGCGGCACCGATAAGGACGCCATCATCGTTTCCGATATGTACGGCGGCGGCCGGATGGCCGGAAAATACGCCCTCCAGCTGCTTGAAGCGGCGGGCACCGCCAGCAAGAACTACGCCGTCATCCGCTGCGAGGCTTCCGCGGTCTACGCCGCGCGCCGCCCCGAGGGCTTCAAGGACGTCATGAACGACGCGGGCTACACGATGGTCCAGGAGCTCACCGCCGACAGCGACCAGACCAAGGGCTATGAGGCGATGCAGGACATCCTCGCCGCCAACCCGGACATCGCCGCGGTCTTCGCCGCCAACGATCCGATGGCGCTGGGCGCGATGGAAGCGCTCCAGGAAGCGGGCCGTTCCGACGTACTCCTCTTCGGCTTCAACGGTGACGCGGGCGCGCTGGAAGCGATTGCTGCCGGCACCATGCAGGGCACCGTCGCGCAGGACCCGAAGGGCATCGGCGCTCTGGGCGTCGAGCTGGCGAACACCCTGTGCACCGGCGGTTCCCTCTCCTATGACGACGCGACCAACAAGGAGATCTTCGCGGCTGTCCAGATGATCGGCAAAGACGGCGAGGTCCTCACCGACCTCACCGCCGACTGATTCTTCGCAGAACACAAAAAGGGATGGGGGCTTCACGCCCCCATCCCTGAACCTGTTTAAGCCCCCGGCCCCAGTGCCGCGATGCCCCTGCCGCCGCTTTTTCGGGCGGCTAGTAGACGGACTTCCATTCGCCGATGTTGTCCGGATCGAACTTGACCGGGTCCCCCAGCAGCAGCTCGGTGCCGCCGTCCTCCGCGTCGACCACCACCCGCAGCCCGAGCCGCCCGGCGGTGAGGTTGTCGCCCTCCCGGCCGGTGATCCGGCCGGTCGCGAGCCCGTCGGCGGCGTAGGCGCTGAGGTAGCCGAGGTCGATGGGGTTCCACAGGTACATCCACGGGCAGCTTCCCGATTCGATGTAGGGGGCGATCTCGGAGGGCAGCCCCAGCCCGGTGAAGAGCACGGGGGACTCCTCCTCCTGGAGCGTCTGGCCCACGGCGAGCATTCCCACGACGCTCGGAGAGATGATCACCTTGAGATCGGGGTTTTCCTCGAGCAGCCGCAGCGTCTCCTCACGGGATTTTTCGGGCTCGTCGTCCCCGTAGGCCACGGGCAGCAGCTCAAACTTCGCGTAGACCGACGGGTTCTGCTCGATCTCCCGCTGCATCCATTCGATCCACAGGTTCTGGTTGGTGGCCTGCCGCGTGGCCGACAGGACCGCCGCCTTGCCCTCGCCGTCCGCCATCTTGCAGGCGGCCTGGATGAGCACCCGGCCGATCTTTTCGGGGTCGGCCTGCTGGATGTGGAGCATGCGGCTCTCCCTGTTGACGGCCGAGTCGAGCGAGAGGACCGCGATCCCCTCGTCCATCGCGCGCTGGAGGGCGTCCTGAAGCTCGTCCGAGTCGTTGGCCGCGATGACGATCGCGTCCACCTTCCGGTCGATCAGCGCGTCGATGATGTCGATCTGGGCCTGCGCGGTATAGGAGTCGGGGCCCATGCAGAGCGCCTCGGCGCCGAGCTCCCGGCAGGCGGCGGAAAACCCGTCCGCCATGTTCTGCATATAGGGGTTGGATTTTTCCTTGGAGATGATGGCGTAGACGGGCGGCTCGGGGACGGGCAGGGGCGCTTGGGGCGCGGGCTGCGGCTGGGCGCCGCAGCCGCCGAGGAGCAGCGCCAGAAAAAGGGCGCCGAGAGCGCGGAGTTTCATTGGTAAATCCCCCTTAAGATGTCGATGGATAACAGGTTGTCTTTCATTTTCTGGTTATTATTATAGCTTTTGCGCAAGGCAGATGCAACAAGCGGGCGGAAGGTTGCTTTCCCGCGGCGGGAGCCATATAATGGGAAGCAGAGGACGTGCCCGGACAGCAGGGACGGAGGACTGGATATGATAAAGGTACTGATCGTCGAAGACGAGCCGCCGATCGCACGCGCGGTCAAACAGCTGATCTGCCGCTATTCGGACGCGTTTCAGGTGGTCGGGACCGAGATTAACGGCAGGGCGGCGCTCGAGCGCCTCGGGCGCGGGGAGGTGGACGTGGTGTTCACCGACATCCGCATGCCCGTCATGGACGGCCTCGAGCTGCTGGAAAACATCCAGAGGGACTATCCGGAGGTCGTCACCGTGCTGCTCAGCGGCTACCAGGAGTTCGAGTACGCGCAGAAGGCGGTGCGCTTCCAGGCGTTCGACTACCTGCTCAAGCCGGTCTCGTTTGAAAAGATGTCCGCCCTGCTGGGCAAGCTGGAGATCCTCTGCCGCAACAGGGCCTACCTCAAAAAGCGCGACCAGCTCTCCGGCCTGATCGAGGGCAACGGCGAGGCGTCCGCCGCGCAGGCCGACTGCGTGACGCTGCTCGTGAACGCGGGCGCGATGCCGCTGACCTCCGACGACCTCGGCGCGCCCGGGCGGAAGTTCTGGCGCGGGGTGCAGCTTGAGGAGCTGCTCCGCTCGATCGTGCCCGAACGGGACAGCGTGCTGCCCTTCTCGGGGAAGTCCAAGACCGAGCGGATCGTCGTGATTGAGACGCGCAGCCCCGATTCGGCGCGCGCGGCGATCGAAACGCTCTACCGCCGGCTGACGGAAATGACGCCGCTGCCGATCACCGTCGCGGCGCGTGTGGAACCGGTGCCGATCTCCGAGGTGGCGCAGACAATCAGCGACCTGCGCACCCTGCTCTACCGGGAGATCCGGCTGTGCGCCTCCCAGCTTCTGTGGGACGCGCCGGGCGGCGCCAGGCGTCCGGGGAAGGCGATCCCCCTTTCGAGCTTCCCGGTCAACCGGGTGGTGGAGGCGATCTGCGCGGGCAGCGCGGAGCAGCTTTCCGCCGCGGTCGCCGAAATGCTCGCCGTGTCCGAGCGGGAGGGGCAGACGCAGTTCGACTTCATGCGCCTGCTCGAGACGATCATCGGGGACAGCCGCATCGGGGACAACTCGGAGAGCTATCTTGACGTCAAGACGCGCCTCGGCGAGGCGGTGCTCGGGAGCATGGACTTTGCGTCCCTCGGCGAACGGGTGTCGGAGATCCTCCTCGGGATGCGCCAGAGCGGAGGCGAGGCCAAGAAGAGCCAGGAGGCGGTCGTCGCGGAGATGGAGCAGTACCTGATCGACAACTACGAAAAGCCGATCTCAAACGAGATGCTTGCGAATAAATTCGGCTTCGTGCCCAACTACATCAGCAAAATATTCCGCAGGCACCGGGGCGTGACCCCGTCGGAGTTTTTGACGAAGTACCGGGTGGAGATGGCCATCCGGCTGATGAAGGCCCACCCGGACATGCTGATCAAGGAGATCGCGCAGGCGGTGGGCTATGCGAACCAGTACTATTTCTCCCGCATCTTTAAAAAGGAGACGGGCATGTGGCCGACCGAATATCCCGGCCGGGACGCGGGGGAGGACGGCTGACGCGGAAAGGAGGGGGTTGGATGGACGCGGAGCTGCTGCGGCTGCTGCGCGAGATCACGTCGGAGGAACGGAAGATCCTCGACGGCACGGGCATCGACCGGAAGCTCTACACCGGTAGCGACAGCTTCACGGTCGAGAGCGGCCGGATGCTGGCGAACGGGGAGCTGATCCGGGTGCGCACCCACACCCGCTTCACCGGGTTCCCACGCCACAAGCACAACTACATCGAGATCATGTACATGTGCGAGGGCAGCACGACCCACATCATCGACGGACAGAAGGAGGTCGTGCTCCGGAAGGGGGACCTGCTCTTCCTCAACCAGCACGCCTACCATGAGATTCTCCCGACCGGGGAGGGGGATATCGGGGTCAACTTCATCGTGCTGCCCGAGTTCTTCGACACCGCCTTCCGGATGATCAGCGGGGAAAACGTGCTCACGCGGTTTCTGCTGGGGGTGCTGCGGCAGTCCTCCTGCAGCGGCAAGTATCTGCATTTCAAGGTGGCGGGGGTGCTGCCGGTGCAGAACCTCGTGGAAAACATGGTCTACGCGCTCGTCTACCACCAGGGCAATGAGCGGGAGATCAACCAGACGACGATGGGGCTGCTCTTCCTGCAGCTTTTAAACTTCGCCGACCGCATCGAGGAGAGCGAGGAGAACCAGTATGAAAACATGATCGCCGCGATGGTGATGAAGTACATCGAGGAGCACTACCGCGGCGGCACTCTCGCGGGGCTGGCGGATATGCTCAACCAGTCGCCGTCGGGGCTCAGCCGGTTCATCAAGCAGACGTTCGGCGCGACCTTCAAGGACATGCAGCAGCGCAAGCGGTTCCAGGTGGCGCTCGAACTGCTCTGCGACACCACCCTGCCGGTCAGCGACATCGTCTACGCGGTGGGGTATGAGAACAGCAGCTATTTCTACCGGCTTTTCCGGGAGAAATACCAGATCAGCCCGCGGGAATACCGCGCCGGGCACAGCCGGGGCGAACGCCTGCGGGTCTGAGGGAATGGAATTGGGAATGGGAGAAACGGCGAACGGGGAATCCATGCGGATTCCCCGTTCGCTTTATTTGGAGGAAGAAAGATGGTGGGAAACCGTCAGTTGCGGCCCTGGAGGACGTCCTTTTCATAGTGGGAGATTTCGGAGAACCAGCCCTCGTCGGCGGCCACGCCGCAGCGTTCGCAGAACTCCGCCCACACGTCCGCGTAGGGGTAGAATTTGAGCTCCTCGCCGAGCATCATCAGCCGGGTGTAATCGGAGGCGTCCTGCAAGCCGCGCATCATCCCGTGGGGGGTCAGCAGGGCGCAGAGCAGGGCCTTCTGCATGTTGCGCATCCCGACCACCCAGGCGGAGATGCGGTTGATGCTCGCATCGAAGTAGTCGAGCCCGATCATCACCCGATCGAGCGCGTCGCAGCGGACGATCTCCTTGGCGATCTCCCGCAGTTCGTCGTCGAAGAGGACGACGTGGTCGCTGTCCCAGCGGACGGGGCGGGTCACGTGCAGCGCGACCTTATCGAAAAAGAGGAGCATCGAGGGGAGCTTATCCGAGACCATCTCGGTGGGGTGGAAGTGGCCGTTGTCCAGCAGGCAGAGCACGCCGTTCTTGGCCGCGTAATTCATATAGAACTCGTGGGAACCGACCGTGCAGCTCTCCACGCCGATGCCGAACACCTTGCTTTCGACCGAGTCGGCAATGTACCGGGGGTCGAGCTTTTCGGAGTAGATCTCGTCGAGCGCCTCCTTGAGGCGGCGGCGGGGGCCCAGCCGGTCGGCGGGGACGTCCTTGAAGCCGTCGGGGATCCAGATGTTCACGAGGCAGGTGGTTCCGAGCTCGCGGCCGAAGTATTCGCCGATGCGGCGGCAGGCCTTGCAGTGGTCGATCCAGAAGCGGCGCACCGCTCCGTCGGGGCTCGAGAGGGTCAGGTTGTCGACGACCATATCGTCGGAGAAGAGGGTGGGGTTGAAGTCGAGGCCCAGCCCGCGCTGACGGGCGAACTCCACCCAGCCCGCGAAGTGCTCGGGCAAAAGCTCGCTCTTGGGGACGTGCTTTCCGCCGGTCAGCGCGTAGCTCGCGTGCAGGTTGATGCGGTGGGTGCCGGGAATGAGACGCAGCGCCTCGTCGATGTCGGCCATCAGCTCCTCGGGGGTGCGCGCCCGGCCCGGATAGTTGCCGGTGGCCTGGATGCCGCCCGTGAGCTCGGCGTCCTCAAAGCCGCGCACGTCGTCCCCCTGCCAGCAGTGCATCGAGAGCGAGACGTTTTGCAGCCTGCGGATCGCCTCCTCGGTGTCGACGCCGAGCTTTGCGTAGCGTTCCTTGGCTTCCTGATAACGGTTACTCATTGTAATTCCTCACTTCCTTGATGTCGAATGAATTTGCGACCGCGCGGCGCGCCTCGGAGAGGGAGGGGAACACGCCGTCCCGGAGCATCTGCGCGAGCAGGTTGCCGACGACGGTCGCCTCGGTCGGACCGGTGTGCACCCGTTTGCCGGTGTACTGGCGGGTCAGGCGGTTGAGGTAGTCGTCCTTGGTGCCGCCCCCGACGATGTGCAGGTCCTCATAGGCACGCCCGGTGAGCGTCTCGATCTCCCGCACCGCCTCGCCGTAGCTTTTGGCCAGGCTGTGGTAGATGCAGTTCATCAATTCGCCCGGGTCGTTCGGGACGGGCTGGCCGCTTTTGCGGCAGACCTCGCGCACCGCGCCGATCATCGAGTCGGGCGCGAGGAATTCGGGGGCGTTCACGTCCACCCGGGTGGTGAAGCGGTCGGCGGCGATCGCCATGTCGCACAGGTCGTCGAAGGTGTATTTGCCGCCGAGCTCCCGTTTGACCGACTGGATCATCCAGAGGCCCATGATGTTCTTGAGGTAGCGGTAGCGGTAATCGTAGCCGCCCTCGTTGGTAAAGTTTTTGCCGCGGCTCTTTTCCGAGCAGTCGGGCGTCGTTCGCTCGATCCCGATCAGCGACCAGGTGCCCGAACTCAGGTAGATCGCGTCGCCGTCCGGGCAGGGGACCGACATGACCGCGGAGGCGGTGTCGTGGGTGGCGGGCAGGACGACCTCGCAGTCGAAGCCCACCTGCGCCCGAAGCTCCGGCCGCAGCCGCCCGGCGGGCGTTCCCGGCGCCGACACCGGCTCGAACAGCCGCCTGGGGACGCCGATCAGGTCGAGCAGCTCCCAGTCCCAGTCGCGCGAAGCGATGTTCACGAGCTGGGAGGTGGTCGCGTTGGTGTACTCGTTTTTCATCGCGCCCGAGAGCAGGTAGTGGAAATAGTCGGGCACCATCAGCAGACGCGCGGCCTGCTCGAGCTGCTCCGGATGCTCCTTTTTGAGCGCGGCGAGCTGGTAGATCGTGTTGAAGGGCTGCTTCTGGATGCCGGTGCGCGCGTAAAGCTCCTCCGGGGGGATCAGCTTCGCGACCTCCGCGTCCATCCCGGCGGTGCGCCCGTCGCGGTAGGCGACCGCGTCGCCGATGCGGCCGCCGTCCTTGTCAAGGAGCACGTAGTCGACGCCCCAGGTGTCGACGCCGACGCTCTGCGGGGGCATCCCGAGCTCGCCGCACCGTTTGAGGCCCGCCACGATCTCGGAAAAGAGCCGGTCGATCTCCCAGCAGAGATGTCCGCCGGTCTTGACGAGCCGGTTCTGGAACCGGTGGACCTCCCGCAGCCGGAGCGTTCCGTCCTCGAGCCAGCCCAGGATCAGCCGGCCGCTCGAGGCGCCGATATCCACGGCGGCGTAATAGCTTGCCATAGGCACCCTCCTCTGGTATGAATTCTGTTGATTTTATTATACCGGCCGTTTGGGCACGGGATAAGGTCGTGGTTTTCGGAAAAATGCGTCCTTTTTTCAATCTGTTGGAAAAACAACAGACTTCATCAATAAAATCCGTTATCCTGAGGACGGAAAGGGAGGATGACGACAATGAAACGCAGAATCATCACGATAGACGAAGAGAAATGCAACGGCTGCGGACTGTGCGCGGACGCCTGCCACGAGGGCGCGATCGGCATGGTGGACGGGAAGGCAAGGCTCCTGCGGGAGGACTACTGCGACGGCCTGGGGGACTGCCTGCCCGCCTGTCCGGCGGGTGCGATCTCCTTTGAGGAGCGGGAGGCTCCCGCCTACGACCATGCGGCGGTGCTCGCCGCGAAGGCGGAAAACGTGAAAGCGGAAAAGACGCTGCCCTGCGGCTGTCCGGGCAGCCAGGTCAAAACGATCGAGCATCCCCGGCGGGACGAGGCCGTATCCGCGCCCGCGGCGGAGATGGCGAGCGAACTGCGTCAGTGGCCGGTACAGCTGAAGCTGGTCCCGGTGAACGCGCCCTATTTTGACGGCGCGCATCTGCTCGTCGCGGCCGACTGCACCGCCTTTGCCCATGGAGATTTCCACCGGCGGTTCATGAAAAACCGCGTCGTGCTCGTCGGCTGCCCCAAGCTCGACGAGGGCGACTACGCCGATAAACTGACGGAGATCCTCCGCGAAAACGACGTCAAAAGCGTCCATGTGGTGCGCATGGAGGTGCCCTGCTGCGGCGGGATCGAAAACGCCGTCCGGCGCGCCCTGCAGGCCAGCGGAAAATGGATCCCCTGGCAGGTGACGGTCGTTTCGACGTCGGGCGAGGTTCTGGACGAAACATGATTCTGAAGAGTAAAACGGGCTCCCGCATATTGCGGGAGCCCGTTTTTTTGCACAATGCTTAGGCGCGCAAATGGTGGAAAGCGTGCCTGCAATTGGGGAAATAGAATCAAAATATACAATTGATGGTAAAATATCCTCAAAATTTAGTGAATTTAACGAAATTTTTTATCGAATTTTGTTGAAAAGAATGTTGACTTGTTTTGCGGCGCTGGCTATGATGAAAATATAAGGAAATGGTTACGTAAATACGCAAATGCTTAGATCGGAGGTGGGACAGATGGTAACCGACAGGGAACGGGAACTGCTCTCCTGGATCGAGGAAAACCCGATGATGTCCCAGCAGGAGCTTGCCGACCGCGCGGGCATCACCCGGTCGTCCGTTTCGGTGCACATTTCCAATTTGATGAAGAAGGGCATGATCCAGGGAAAGGGCTATGTCGTGCAGAAACGCCCCTATGCGGTGGTTGTCGGCGGCGTCAATATGGATATCGCCGGCTATGCCAGCGGGGAGGTCGTCCCGCACGATTCCAACCCGGGCAGGGTGGAGCACACGGCCGGCGGCGTGGGGCGGAACGAGGCGCACGGCATGCGTCTTCTGGGCCTGGACGTCAAGCTGGTCACCGCCTTCGGCGACGATCTCTATGCGGAAAAGCTCCGGCAGAACTGCCGTGATCTCGGTATCGACGTCAAGGACGCGATCACGGTGGTCAACGCCGCGACGTCGACCTATCTTTCGGTGGTGGATCACCGGGGGGACCCGGTGGTGGGCATCTCGAGCATGGACATCTATGAACATCTCACCCCGGCGCTGCTCGCACAGCGCATGGGGGTCATCAACCGGGCGCACACCTGCGTGGTAGATACAAACCTCACCGAGGATGCCCTTCGCTTTTTGGCGGACAACTGCCGCGTACCGCTCTTCGCAGAGACGATCTCGGTGGCCAAGGCCCACAAGCTGCGCGGGATTCTTGACCGGATCGATACGCTCAAAGCGGACCGGCTGGAGGTCCAGCTGCTGCTCGGTCGGGAGCCCGACGAAAAGGCCGACGTGGAAGTGACGGCCAGACAGTTACTGGACCGGGGGGTCAGGCATGTTTACATCACCCTTTCGTCGGGAGCCTACTGCGCGGATGAGACCGGCGCCTGGCGGCTTCCCGGCTACCCGGCGGAGGTCGTCAACAAAACGGGCGCGCGGGACAGTTTTATGGCCGCGCTCGTGTGGGCGCGGATGCGCGGGATGGACCTTCGGGAATCCGCCTGCGCGGGGCTGGCGGCGGCCGGCATCTGTACCGCGGGCGAACCGGTCGTCAATGAGGAGCTCAGCGAACAATATATGCTGGAGGTGATGCAGGGGACGCGGAAGATCACCGCGTCGAAAACCAGGTACTTTCTCTGAGCCGGCAGTGGAGCCGGCCATACGTGGACGGGCGATCGGGCCCGACATCTATGTGTGTGAAGCGTTCGGCCGGGCGAGCCCTCCGGACGCGCCGATTCCCCGGGTGGGGAAGTGAAATGAAAAGGAGAGATCAGAATGAACGGAAAGAAAATGCTCGCGCTGCTGCTGGCGGTCGTCATGGCGGTCATGCCGCTCTCAGGCTGTTCGATGAAGGGGGCGGCGGAGCAGCCCGCGGCGCCTTCGGCGGCTCCCGCGGACGAAGTCCCGGCGGACAAAACGGAGGCTGTCGCGCCGGGAGAGGAAAAACAGCTGAAGATTGGATTTTCCATCATCACGCTGACGTTCCCCTACTATGTGAAGATGCTCGACGGGTTTGAGGCGGCCTGCAAGGAAAAAGGCTGGGACTATGTCTATACCGACGCGGGCATGGACGTGGAAAAGACGGTTAACGACTGCCTCGACCTCACCCTCAAGGACATCGACGCGCTCGTGATCGCAAGCTGGTACGGCGACTCGCTGCAGGATGTCTTCGAGCAGTGCAAGGCGGCGAACATCCCCGTATTTCTGATCGACACCGGTTCGCTGCCGCCCGATGGGGACTATGTGACCAACATCGGGACCGTCGATTTCGACGCGGGCTACAACGGCGGATACTGGGCCGCCGGGCAGATGAAGGAGGCGGGAAAGGAAGCCGTCAGGATGATCTCCTTTACCACCGCGACCTCCAACGGACGCAACCGCGCCGACGGGTTCGTCAAGGGCCTCGAGGAGGGCGGCCTCACGGTGGAGGTGCTCAACGAGTACCTCGGAGACTCCCGCGAGAGCTATATGACCTCCTGCGAGGATGCGCTCGTGACCTATCCGGAACTTGACCTGGTTTTCGCGGCGAACGCGCAGGGCGGCTTGGGCGCGTATGACGCCTGCGTCGCGGCCAACCGTCCCGAGGTCAAAATCGTCGGCTTTGACTGCGAGGATGAGGAGGTCGAACTGATCGACAAGGGCACCCAGTACATCGCGAGCGTCATGCAGCTTCCCGCGGGCATGGCCCAGCAGACCATCCAGAACATCGAGGACTACCTCTACAATGGGGCGACCTTTGAAAAATCCACTCCCTACGAGTCGGGCGTTTACTGTGCGCAGGGCGCGCTGACCACCGAGGATATCCTCGGCAGCAAATAAAAGCGAAACTCCCTTCGCCTGCGGGTTTCCGGGACGGGCGGCCGTCCCGGGCCCGCGGGTTCTGAGGAAAGGAACATTGCCATGCAGGAAAATCACGACGGGAATGTGCTCGTATTGAAAGGGGTCTGCAAGGAATTTCCGGGCGTCAAGGCGCTGACCGACGTCGACCTGACCATCCGCCGCGGAGAGGTCCACGCCCTGGTCGGGGAGAACGGCGCGGGCAAATCGACGCTCATGAAGATCCTTTCGGGCGCCTATAAAAAGGACGGCGGCACCATCCTTTTTAACGGGCGGGAGGTGGAGATCGGCACCCCGAAGGCGGCCGAAAGGCTGGGGATTTCGATCATCCACCAGGAGCTCAACCTGATGGGCAGCCTGACGGTCGCGGAGAACATCTTCCTCGGCCGGCAGCCGAGGGCCCGCGGCATCGTCCAGTGGAAAAAGATGTTCGACGACGCGCAGGCGCTTTTCCGGCGGCTCGGCATTGACGGCGACGTCAGGAGTCCGGTGGGCGAGCTGAGCATCGCCCGCCAGCAGATGGTGGAGATCGCCAAAGCGGTGAGCGTCGACGCGAAGGTCGTCATTATGGATGAGCCGACCTCCTCGCTCACCTCGCGGGAAACGGAAATCCTGTTTTCGATCATCGGGACGCTGAAGGAGCAGGGGGTCGCGGTGATCTTCATCACCCACCGGCTGGAGGAAATCTTCCGGGTGGCCGACCGGCTGACCGTCCTGCGCGACGGCTGCTACATCGGCACGCGTGAGGTGAAGGAGACCACCAAGGACGAACTGATCGCGATGATGATCGGACGGGAGCTCACCCAGCAGTTCCCCGCACGGAATGCGGAGATCGGGGAGGTCTGCCTCAAGGTGGAGCACCTCTCGGACGGAAGACGGGTCAGGGACGTCTCCTTCGAGGTGCGCCACGGGGAAGTCGTCGGCTTCGCCGGGCTGGTCGGCTCGGGACGCACCGAGACGATGCGCCTCATCTTCGGAGCGGACAAACGCAGGTCGGGCAGGATTCTCATCAACGGCCGCGAGGCGGCCGTGGCCACCACACGGGACGGCATCCGGTCCCGGATCGGCTTTGTCACCGAGGACCGCAAGGGAGAGGGGCTGCTGCTTTCGCTGCCGGTGCGGTTCAACATCACGCTGGTTGCCATCCGCAAAATCCAGCGGATGCGGATGCTCAACATGAAGAAGGAGCAGCAGGTCTCGGAGGACTATGTGAAGAGTCTGCACATCGCCACCCCGTCGATTAATCAACGGGTCGTCTACCTCAGCGGCGGCAACCAGCAGAAGGTGGTTGTGGCCAAGTGGCTCTTCTCCGATTCGGAGATCGTCATTTTGGATGAGCCGACCCGCGGGATCGACGTGGGGGCCAAACGGGAAATCTATGAGATCATCAACCGGCTGGCGTCGGAAGGCAAGGCCGTCATCGTGGTCTCCTCCGAGATGGAGGAGGTCATGGGGATCAGCGACCGCATCATCGTGATGCGGGAGGGCGAGGTTGCCGGGACGGTGGAACGGAAGGACTTTTCCCAGCAGCGGATTACAGAATATGCGGTAGGAGGGACGGCGTCATGAGCGGCGGAGCCCAAAAGAGAAACCTGACCGCGGGGAAGATGGTGAGTTACGCCTGGAACAAGCTCGGCGTATGGCTGGTTTTTATCATTCTCTTCATCCTTCTCGCGTTTGCCAACGAAAAATTTCTGCTTCCCGCGAACCTGATCAACGTGGTGCGGCAGATCTGTGTAAACGCCGTTGTGGCGCTCGGCGCGACCTATGTCGTGCTCTGCGGCGAGATCGACCTGAGCCAGAGCTCGCTGGCGGTGCTCGCGGGATGCGGCTGCGCGATGCTGATCATGAGGGCCGGGATGAACATCTACCTCGCGATGGTCATTTCCCTTGCGGCCGGTACGGTCGTCGGCGCGCTGATGGGGCTCATCGTCACCAAGCTGCGCGTGCAGTCGTTCATCGCGACTCTCGGCATGCAGTATGCGCTGGCGGGCGTCGTGCTTCTGCTCACCAACAGCCAGCCGATCACCGGGCTGCCAGATTCCTTCGCGGTCTTCGGGCGCGGCTATGTCGGCCCGATCCCCGTCCCGTCGATCATTTTGGTGATCGTCTTCCTGATCGGCGCGTTTGTTTTAAAATATACCGCCTTTGGACGCAATGTGCTGGCCGTCGGCGAAAATCCGACCGCGGCGAACCTGTCGGGCATCAGCGTAAACAGGACCAAGATCGCCGTCTTTGCGATCGCGGGTCTCATGAGCGCGATGGGCGGCCTGCTGCTGACCGCGCGGCTCTCGTCGGGACAGCCGTCGTCCGGCTCGGACCTGTCCCTGCAGGCGCTGGCCGCCGTCTTTGTCGGCGGCGCGAGCAAGGGCAGCGTCATGAACACGCTGGCGGGCGCGCTCATCATGGGCCTGATCAACAACGGCCTCAACCTCATGGAGGTCAACGCCTACTGGCAGAAGGTCGCGCTCGGGTTCATCATCGTCGGCGCGGTCGCGCTGGACATGTTCCGTTCGTCCCACTCCGGGTCGAAACAATAAAGGAGGATGCGCACATTGCTTTCTAAGGAGTTTTTGGAATGCTCGCCCGAGGTCGAAGCCGCCCTGGCGGCGGGAAAGCCTGTCGTTGCGCTCGAGTCGACGATCATCTCCCACGGCATGCCCTACCCGAAGAATTTTGAGACCGCGCTCGCGGTCGAACGGGTCGTGCGGGAGCAGGGGGCCGTGCCCGCGACGATTGCGGTGATCGGCGGGAAGCTCAAAGCGGGACTCAGCGAGGAGGAGATCATCCACCTCGGCAAAAAGGGGACGGAGGTCATCAAGGCGAGCCGCCGCGACCTGCCCATCCTGCACGCACTTGGCAGGGACGGCGCCACCACGGTGGCCGCGACGATGATCGTCGCGCACCTGGCCGGCATTTCCGTCTTCTGCACGGGCGGCGTCGGCGGGGTGCACCGTGGCGGGGAGAACACGATGGACATTTCCGCGGACCTCGAGGAACTGGCGCAGACGCCGGTGCTCGTCGTCTGCGCCGGGGCCAAGTCGATCCTCGACATCGGCCGCACCCTCGAATACCTCGAGACCAAGGGGGTTCCGGTTGTCGGCTACCAGACTTCGGAGATGCCCGCCTTCTACACGCGGAAAAGCGGCTTTGGGGTCGATTACCGATTGGATACGCCGGGCGAGATCGCGGCCTCCTTTTACGCCAAGCGGAAGATGGAGATCCCCGGCGGCATGCTCGTGGCAAATCCCATTCCGGAGCAGTACGCGATGGACGCGGACTACATCAACGGCAAGATTGACGAGGCGGTCGCGGATGCGGAGCGCCGGGGGGTCAAGGGCAAGGAGATCACCCCCTTCCTGCTCGATGCAATCCAGAAGATCACAGGCGGCGAAAGCCTGGAAGCGAATATCCGTCTTGTCTTCAACAACGCGGTCGCCGCGTCGAACATCGCGGTGGAACTGGCAAAGCTGAAATAACCGATGGAATAGAAAGGAAGGACTCTTATGAGCAAGATCAATCGAAACGAGCCGCCCCTCTTTGAGGTGGATGGGAAAGCGGTCCTGACGGGACTCAGGCGCGGAGACAAACTGGGCAGGTATGCGATCCTGGCGGTCCGCGATCCGCTGGGCTTTTCCAAGGATGCGGCGGACGTCATCGCCGACTCGATGACCGACGTCAGGGAGATCACCCGCAATTCGATGTTCACCGTCCTCAGCGGCTGCTATCAGGACGCGCAGATCATCGTCTGTTCCACCGGCAGCGGCGGCGCGGACACCGAGATCGCAATGGTGGACCTCATGCAGTACGGCGGCGTGGACACCTTCCTGCGCATCGGCACCTCGGGCACCCAGCGCCCCGACCTCAACGTCGGCGACATTGTCATCACCTCCGGCGCGGTCCGCGACGAGGGCCTTACCAAGGAATATATCGACGCCTGCTACCCCGCCATCGCCAGCTATGAGCTGATGCTGCCGATGATCGAATCGGCGCAGGCCCGTTCCCTCCGCTATCATGTCGGCATCACCCGCTCCAACGATGCGATCTACTGTGGACAGGGCCGCCCGGTTATGGGGTACCTGCCCAACGAAGGCGTTGTCGAGCATTGGGTGAACGCAGGCGTGCTCAACGTCGAACGCGAGACGGCCGCCATCCTGACCCTTGCTCAGCTCTTCCATGCGCGCGGCGGTTCGATCTGCACGGTCTGCAACAGCTCGATCACCCAGAAGGTCGGCGTATCGCAGGGGATCGACGATGCGATCGCCGTCGGTCTGGAGGGGCTTGCACTCCTCGCCAGGCGCGACGCGGAGAAGGAAAGGGCCGGGCAGAAATGGTGGAGCCCGCACTGCGGCTGATGCGCCGGCAAAATGGGAAAGGGGGGCCGGAGGATGGGGCTGAAGACGCCGCCCGGCGGCATGAATAAAACGGCCGGGCCGGAGGTGCTTGCGATCGGCGACGTGCTGATGGATTACCAGTACTGGGTCGACCGGTTCCCGCAGAGGGGCGGGGACGTCAAAATCCTGATGTCGAGCTGCAGCCCGGGCGGATCCGCGGCGAACACTGCGTTTTCCCTCGCGCTGCTGGGGATCCGGTGCGGATTCTGCGGACGGATCGGGAAGGACGCGGCGGGCCGTCGTGTCGAGGAACGTATGCAGAACGCAGGTCTGGACCTGAGCTGCATGCAGTACGGCGACGACACCGGCTATACCGTGACGATCATAGACGACCGCAGCGAACGGACGATGCTATCCTTTCGCGGCGCAGCCGGCGAACCGCTGGAATTGACCGCCGCGCTCCGGCAGACGCTGCAAACCGTCCGGGTGCTGCTGCTCTCCGGATACCTGCTGGCCGATGCGGCGCAGGCGCGCTTTGCGGTCGAGGCCGCCGGGATGACGCGGCGGGCGGGCGGGCTGGTCGCGCTCGACGCCTCCCCAAATATCGAAAATGTCCCGCCCGATACCCTGCGGGAGGCGCTCGCTGTAACCGATATCCTGCTGCCGAACCGGCGGGAGATGCAGGCGATCACCGGCGTTTGGGAAACGGGCGCCGGCCTGGATGCGCTGCTGTGCAGGGTGCCGATCGCCGCGCTCAAGCTGGGCGCGGAGGGGTCGGCGCTCGGGATCCGCGGCGGATACGCCGAAACCGGACGCTGGCATGTCCGTGCCGTCGAGGTGACCCCGCTGGATACGACGGGCGCGGGAGACGCCTTCAACGCGGGATTTCTCGCGTCCTACCTGCGCGGGGAAAAACCAGAGGACTGGCTTCGAGCGGGAAACGCGCTCGCCGCGCGGGCAATCTCACAAAAGGGCGCCGTGCCGTTCGACGGAATGGAAGAAAAGGTGTGTGCCGGAGTCGGCTGATTGCACACCGGATATCCAGAGGGGATCCCGCCGGCGGGATTCCCTCTGATTCTTTTCCTGGCCGCCCGGCCTTCCATTCATAAAACGAATGGAAAGCGCTATATATTATAATTGTATGGAAAAGCGGTACAGCTTGACTTTTGGGCCGGATTCCGATAAAATTTAAGGCATTACAAATGGTTGTTTGCCGCACAGTCCCACGCCATTCGGAAGCGACGCGCTGCCGGATGGCGTTTTGTATGGGGCGCGGCGGAGGATGGAGGAGTCGGTTTGGAAATACGGATGGCCGGGATCGACAGCTCCCGCGCCCCGGTCGGGGTACGGGAGCGGTTCGCGATGACCGCTTCGGCCGCGTCCGAGGCGGCGGCGCGCGCCTGCCGGGAGTTTGGCGCAAAGGGGTGCGTCCTTCTCTCCACCTGCAACCGCACCGAGCTGTGGTTGAGCGGGCGCGCTTCGCTCGAACCCTATGAGTTGCTCTGCGCGCTCAGGGGCGCGGAGCCCGACGCGCACCGGGACTGCTTTGTCCGCCGCGAGGGCCTTGAGGCGGCGGAACATCTCTTCCAGCTCGCGTGCGGAATGAAATCCCAGGTCTTCGGAGAGGACCAGATTTTGACCCAGGTCGGGACCGCCCTCTCCCTCGCCCGGGAGGCGGGCGCGGCCGACGCGGTGCTGGAAACCCTCTTCCGGTCGGCCGTCACCTCGGCCAAGAAGGTCAAAACGGCCGTCCGCCTGACGGAGGCGGACCAGTCGGTGGCGGTGCGGATGGAGGCGTTTTTGAAGGGCGTCATGGGACCGCTCGCGGGTACGCCCTGCTTGGTGATCGGAAACGGAGAGATGGGGCGGCTCGCGGCGCGGCGGCTTGTGGAGGCCGGGTGCCGCGTCTCGATGACGGTGCGCCGCTACCGCCACGGGGAGGTTTCTCTGCCGGACGGCGTGGAGGCGGTTTCCTATGAGGAGCGGCTCTCCCTCCTGCCGCGGGTGCGCCTGGTGGTCAGTGCGACCGCCAGTCCACACTATACGCTGCGCGCGGCGGAGGTCGGGCCCGCTCTCGCGGGGCCGACGGTATTCTGCGATCTTGCGGTGCCCCGGGACATCGACCCGGCGATCGCATCCCTGCCGGGAGCGCGGGTTTACGACACCGACGGGATCTGCGGCGTGGCGGACGCCCGCCGCGATGAAGCCGCTCTGATGCGGGCACGGGAGATCCTCGCGGACGGCCTTGCGGAATTCGCGCGGTGGTACGGCTTTCGCGCGGTGGTGCCCGCGGCAAGGGAGACCGGCGAGCTCGTCGCCCGGGATTTTATGGGCCGGGTGGAAAAGACGGTGCGCGGCCTCGGACTCTCCGGGGAGGCGGAGGAGGAGCTTCTCGGCCGGCTGCGGGCTTCGGCGGAAAAGACGGTCGACAGGCTGCTCTTCGGCCTGCGGGAGACGCTGCCGTCCGAGCTGTGGCAGCCCTGTATGGACGCGCTGCATCTGGCCGCCGGAGGGCGCGCCGAACCCGCGGGGCCGGGCGATTTTGCCCCCCGGCCCGCGGCCGGAGGGGCGGAAAACGCTCCGCGTTTTCCGCTGTTCGTCGATCTGACGAACAGCAAAATCGCCCTCGTGGGCGGCGGCCGCGTCGCGGCGCGCCGCGCGAAGGCGCTCGCCCCCTTCGGCTGTTCCCTCACGGTGATCGCGCCGGACATCTCCCCGGAGATCGAGGCGCTCGGCGCGCGGATCGTCCGCCGCGCCTTCCGGGCGGGCGACTGCGCGGGCTTCGACCTTGTGCTCGCGGCGACCGACGACCGGGAAACCAATCACGCGGTCGGGGAGGAAGCCCGGCGGCTGGGCATCCCGGCGAACGTCTGCGACGCGCCGGGGGAGTGCGGCTTCTTTTTCCCGGCGGTTGTGCGGCGGGACGCGCTCGTCGTCGGGGTGACCGCCAGCGGGACGAACCACGCGCTGGCAAAGGCCGCGGCGGACAGTCTCCGCACGCGGATGGAGGAATGGATCCCAAAGGAGGTGACGGCGGATGCGGCGACGTAAAATCCGCTTTGGCAGCAGGGAGAGCAGACTCGCGGTCATCCAGAGCGAACTGGTGATGGATGCGATCCGCCAGGCGCATCCCGACTGGGAGCTGGAGCTCGTGACGATGAAAACGACGGGCGACGTGATTCTCGACCGCCCGCTCGACCGGGTGGGCGGCAAGGGCCTTTTCGTAAAGGAGCTTGACCGCGCGCTCCTGGAGGGCCGCATCGATTTCGCGGTACATAGCCTCAAGGACCTGCCGATGGAGCAGCCGGAAGGGCTGCCCATCCTGGCCTATTCCCGCCGCGCCGACCCGCGCGACGTGCTGGTTCTGCCGGAGGGCGCGGACCGCCTGAACCCGGAAAAGCCGCTTGGCTCGTCGAGTCCGCGCCGTGCGCTCCAATTGGGGGGCCTTTTTCCCGGGATGCGGGTGGAAAGCGTGCGCGGCAACATCCAGACCCGCCTCTCTAAGCTGGACGGCGGGCAGTTTTCCGCGCTGGTGCTGGCCTATTCGGGCATCCTGCGCCTCGGGCTGGAAAACCGCGTCAGCCGGGTCTTTTCCACCGATGAAATGCTCCCGGCGGCGGGCCAGGGGATTCTGGCGGTGCAGGGGAGGGCGGGGGAGGACGCCTCCTTCCTCAGCTGCGCCGACGACGAAAATTCGCGGGCCGCGGGGCTCGCGGAACGCGCCTTTGTGCGCGCGCTCGACGGGGGCTGTTCCTCCCCCATCGCCGCCTATGCGGAGCTTCACGGGCAGGAGCTTCGGCTGACCGGCCTCTACTGCCGGGAGGCGGACGGGAGCCATACGGTCGAACGCATAACCGGTAGCCGGACGGATGCGGAAAAGCTCGGCGTCCTGTTGGCCGAACGGATGAGGAGGCGGGTATGAGCGGAAAGGTCTATCTGGTCGGCGCGGGCCCGTCCGACGCGGGACTGCTGACCCTCAAGGGTTATGAACTGCTGCAAACCGCCGACGTGGTGGTGCACGACGCGCTCGTGGGCGGGGAGGTGCTCGGGCTGATTCCGCCCGAAACCCGCCGTGTCGACGTGGGCAAGCACGCGGGGAACCATCCGGTGCCGCAGGAGGAGATCAACCGCATCCTGCTGCGGGAGGCGCTCGAGGGGCATACCGTCGTGCGGCTCAAGGGCGGGGACCCCTTCCTCTTCGGGCGGGGCGGCGAGGAGCTCGAGCTGCTCGCGGAGCGGGGCGTCCCCTTCGAGGTGGTGCCGGGCGTGACCTCGGCCGTCGCGGTGCCCGCCTACGCGGGCATTCCCGTGACCCACCGGGACTGCTGCTCGTCGGTGCACATCATCACCGGCCACACGAAAAAATCGCCGGGCGCGCGCACCGACTATCGGGCGCTCGTCCGCTTGGGCGGCACGCTGGTCTTTCTGATGGGGGTCGCTGCGCTGGAGGAGCTCTGCGCGGGACTGCTCGGCGGCGGCATCGACCCGGCCACGCCCGCCGCAATTTTGGAGCGGGGGACCACGGCCCGCCAGCGGCGGATTTCTGGAACGGTCGAAACCCTGCCCCAAAAGGCACGGGAAGCGGAGGTCGGGACCCCGGCGGTCATCGTCGTGGGGGAGGTCTGCGCATTGGCGGAGCGGTTCTCCTGGGCGGAGAAGCGCCCGCTCGGCGGCAGGCGGGTGATCGTCACCCGTCCGCGAAAGCTTGCCTCCCGCATGACCGCGAAGCTGCGCGCGCTGGGTGCCGAGGTCCTGGAGCTGCCGTCGATCGTGACAGAGCCGGTCGCGCCGAATCCGGCGCTTGACGAGGCGCTCGCGCGGATCGGCGAATACGGCTGGCTCGTCTTCACGAGCCCGACGGGGGTGCGCGTCTTCCTGGAGCACCTGCGCGAAACCCGCTTCGACCTGCGGCGGCTGGGCGGGGTGCGGCTGGCCGCGATCGGCCCGTCGACCGCCGGGGCGCTCGAGGAGCGCGGGCTGCTGCCCGCGCTCCT
>ENA-UOIV01000221-UOIV01000221.1-human-gut-metagenome-genome-assembly--contig:-C59-NODE-221-length-67964-cov-14.345345_pt1 | contig 67964 bp, 87 predicted proteins | sample MGYA00242333_ERZ723880 | MGnify/ENA metagenome assembly ERZ723880 | reverse complement strand
GGACGTTCGTCCCGGCCGCTTTTTTACTTTTAAGGCGTTTTTATATCGTTCCCCCCGCTCGTTGAGCAGCTCCTTCTGCGCACGGTAATAGACGTAGAAGGCGAGCCAGAGCGCGGCGTAGGCGGCGAGAAAAATCCCGGTCGCAGCCAGCACGATCCCGAAGGTCGGGCGCGGCGCCCAGCCGAAGAGGAAAAGCTCCGCGAGCACGACGAGGTAGGTGACGACGAGGTGCAGGACGCGCTTCACCCGCGCCGGGACGCGCGGAAGGATCCCCTCCTCGTAGCAGCAGAAATGCGCGCCCGACAGCAGCACCGCCAGCAGAAAGACCTGCCACAGCGTCGTCATGGACGCGGCGCCTTCGCGCGCCCACACGAGGTCCCACAGCATCAGCAGGAATACCCCGCTCGCAAAATACATCAGCATCAGCGTCTTATAACTCATCGCCCTGCCCAGCAGACGGTAATCCATATCCGTTCCTCCTTAAATCCCGAGCTTTTGCCTGAGCCCGGGGACATATTGCCTCGATACCATGAGGCGTTCGTTGTTTTCGAGCAGCACCTCGATCTTCCCGCCGAGCATCGGGCTCAGCGACTTGACCCGCGCGAGGTTCACCACCGCGGATTTGGACGCGCGGAAGAAATCCCCCGCCCCGAACCGCTCCTCCATCTCGTAGAGGCGCAGGGGCGATTCATAGACCGCGTCGGCGGTGTAGAGGAAGGTGCGTTTGTCCACGCTTTCGGCGTAGTAGACCTCCGCCGGGTCGACGACGAACGTCCTGCCGTCCCGGACGCCCGCCAGCTTCTGCTCGGCGGCGCGCAGCGCGGCGATCATCCGCACGACGCGCTCGTCCATCTCCCGGCAGCGGATGACGATCTCCGGTTCGCCGCACGCGGGGTCCTCGTTGATTCGGATATCCATGCGTCCCCTCCTTTGAAATCGTGGCCGATCGGTTCTGCCTATATCATACCCGTCCGCATCCCCCCCGGTCAACGAAATCGCGCCAAGCTGCCGAAATCCGCCGCCAAGATGCGGCGAAGCCCGGCGGGGAATCCCGCCGGGCTTCGCTGTGTTTTGGATGGCTTACCTGGTTATGTAACGGGGTCTTTCTTGATCTTGAAGAAAAAACGCAGGATCGGGGAGAGGAATTTCGGGCTTTTGATGACGACGATCTTCATAGCGCAACCACCTTTTCTCGTTTTCACAGCAGCAGGATGCGGATTGCCAGCGCGACGAGCATGACGCCCGCCAGGATCAGCACCAGTTTGAGCGAGGTGAACACCGCCAGCACCACGCCCAGGCCGAAACCCGCGCAGCACTGCGCCCAACAGTTGCAGTCCAAAAACTGCTTCTTTTTCATCCTGCTCACCTTCCGCCTGTTGTCTTTACCCCAGTATACGCCGGGCGGAGATTTTGGTGACAAAAACGAACGCGCCGCGGCCCGGGGGCCGCGGCGCGGTTTTTCACAGGTCGTCGGCGTCCTGCACCGGCACCTCGTACTTATTCATCGGCCGCCCGGTATAGCTGCCGTTCGGGTCGGTGCGGCTGGGCGGGATGGCGATCATGTGCTCCACCAGGCGCGACACGCGCACCTTGTCCCGGCCGGAAAGCTCCTCCACGGGGCCGTCCTTGTGCTTCTTGCCCACCGTTATTCCTCCATCTGGCGGCCGAGGAAGGCCGCTCCCACCTGGATGAGCTTGATCTCGGTGTCGGTGGCGGGCGCGGGGCTGTCGCCCGCGATGAACATCAGGCTGCCGCACACGTCGCCCGCGGCAATGATCGGCGCCTCGACCAGCGCGTAGCGGTCGACGCCCTCCACCGGCTGCATCTTTTTGCCGTCGGCGGTCACCGCGAAGCTGCGACGCTGCTCCATGACCTCCTCGAGCGCGGGGGACACGCGGCGCTCGAGCAGCTCCTTTTTGGGGATGCCCGCCACGCTGATGACGTGGTCGCGGTCGCAGACGACGACCGGATAGCCGCCGATCTTGCTGAGCACCTCCGCGTACTGGGTGGCAAAGGCGGAAAGCTCGCCGATGGGGGAATACTTCTTAAAGATCACTTCGCCGTCGTTGTCGGTATATATTTCAAGGGGGTCGCCCTCCCTGATACGCATTGTTCGCCGGATTTCCTTGGGGATGACCACGCGTCCCAGGTCATCGATACGCCTTACAATTCCTGTGGCTTTCATCCGAATTGCTCCTCCTTGTTCTATCTGAAAATATGGTATGTTCGGCAAGGTTATTATTGACTGGCAAAATCGGATTTATGTGGAAGGCTTCGACGGATTCGCAGGAATCTTATGGCACGCCAAAAGTCCAAAAAATACGGGCGGCCATTCGGCCGCCCGCTGCGGGAAAAACGCGTAAACCGTTTCCGGTCAGACGTCCACGCCGAGCCACAATTTGACGAGCAGCCCGACGACGAAGGAGAGCGCCGCGACGCCCAGCGAGATGCAGGCCATCTCCGCGAAGCGGCGTTTGAAGGGCAGGTCCTTGGCGACGGCGATATAGTAGTTGAAGATGACGATGATCAGCACCACGACCGCCAGCATGGTGCCGAGCGCGAACAGATAGCCCTTGGGTGGAAAGAGCAGGTAGGGCAGGATGAGCAGCGCCACGGTGACCAGGTAGGCGATGCCGGTGTAGACGCAGGATTTGAGCGCGTCCTTGCGGCCCTCGCTCTTGGCGGAGAGGAATTCGCTCGACGCCATTGAGAGGGTGGCGGAGATGCCGGTGATCAGCCCGGACAGCGCGATGATCCGCGTGTTCTGCATCGCGAGGGTGAGCCCCGCGAGAGTTCCGGTCAGTTCGACGAGCGCGTCGTTGAGCCCGAGCACCATCGACCCGACGTACTGGAGCCGTTCCTCGTCGAGCAGGTCCATCAGCGCCCGTTCATGCGCGTCCTCCTGCGCCATGACCTCGGCGCTCTCGGGCACCTCCGCGGCCAGCGCGGCGTAGTCGTGCTGCGCCACGTCCTCCCGGTTCTCCATCAGCTTGATCGTGAAGGTAAAGCCGAGCACCCCTGCAAGCAGCTTGCGCCACCACACCTTCAGGCCCTGCGGTTTTATCTCCTCGCCGGTGTATTTTTTCCAGATATTGCAGTGGACGAGCTCCTCCTCCGCCAGCCGGTTGAGCACCTGCTTGTTTTTCCCGTCCTTGAGGCGGGACGCGATCGCCTTATAGGTGGCATACTCGGTAATCTCGGTCTGCTGCATCACGCGGATCGCTTCCAGCGCTTTTTGTGAAATTTGGGTATCCCGCTCCTTTTCCATCAAAACATCCCCTTCCGTCACATTTTTATCCGGTTATCATTGTCCCCTATTTTAACACGTTTTTCTCATCCATACAAATCCAAATCACACAATCAACGGCCACTCATAGTATGAATCGAGGGGGTCAACACCCCAACCGTTTTGGTAAAGGAGAAATTCGGATATGGTACTCAAACCCGATATGGGCGCATACGCGGTCCAGGTGCAGGACCCGTGCTGGCCCGACGTGATGCCCGCCCTGTCCATGACCTATTCGCCATGGCAGCAGTGGGGCCCCGTCTATGAGGCGGAAGTGGGGCTTTCCCGCGGAACGATCTTCCCCGGGCTCGACAAACCTTTTTTAGAGGGGGCGTGTCCTTGTGTGTGAACGTCAGAGGCTTTTAAAGCAGATCCAGATGCATGACTTTGCGATTACCGAAGTCGTCCTCTATTTGGACGGCCACCCCACCTGCCAGCCCGCTCTGGCATACTACGAGAAACACAAAAAACTGCGCGATGAAGCGGTTGCGCTCTATAACCAGCAGTTTGGGCCGCTGACCATGCGTGAAAACTGCAACCCGAACAGATGGACATGGGTGGACGATCCGTGGCCCTGGGAAATGGAGGCTTAGTACATCATGTGGTTATACGAAAAGAAACTGGAATACCCCGTTAAGATCAAACGTCCCAACCCCGCGCTGGCCAAATTCATCATCAGCCAGGTCGGCGGCCCCGACGGTGAAATGGGCGCCGCGACCCGCTATCTTCAGCAGCGCTATTCGATGCCCTACGCGCAGGTAAAAGGCATGCTCACCGACATCGGCACCGAAGAATTGGCTCGTAGTTTATATCAATGTAAATGCAGCTGAGAGGCGGCCCGCCGTCGAAGTTTACACCATGCGAATCTCTATGCGACAAGCCGTGACACAGGTATTCCCAGCGCCCTAGCGAGGCTTTCGATCACGTCCGATGTGGGATTTGCGGTTCCGCACTCGATTGCGCTGATCGTGCGCACGCACACCCCCGAAGTAAATGCAAGCCGTTCCTGCGACCATCCCAATTCTAATCTGCTCATTCTGACATTCACTCCGATTGTCGTTGATAACATGACGCGTTCCCTTTCTGCGGGCCGCCTCGTTCGATTCTACTATAATGTGTATGGCCTGCCAACACTTTCCGCTTGTTTTCGCGCCCGGTTCATCCTACAATAAGAACATACGTTCTGATTCGAGGAGGTGGCCCGATGGACCGCACGATTTTACACTGCGACTGCAATTCCTTCTATGCGTCGGTGGAGGCGCTCCACCGGCCCGCCCTGCGCGAGAAACCCCTTGCGGTCGGCGGCGACGTCGAGCAGCGCCACGGCATCATCCTCGCCAAAAACGACCGCGCCAAACGGTATGGAGAGTCAAGACCGGGGAGGCGCTCTGGCAGGCGCGGCAGAAATGCCCCGACCTGGTCATCGTCCCGCCCGACTATCCGCTCTACCTGCGGTACAGCAGGCTCTGCCGGGAAATCTTTATGGAGTACACCTCGCAGGTGGAGCCCTTCGGCATCGACGAGGCATGGCTCGACGTGAGCGGAAGCACCGGCATCTTCGGCGGCGGGCCGCAGATCGCGGAGGAAATCCGCCGCCGCATCCGGTTCGAGCTGGGAATCACCGTCAGCATCGGCGTGAGCTGGAACAAGATTTTCGCAAAGCTCGGCAGCGACTACAAAAAGCCGGACGCGGTCACGGTCATCAGCCGGGACAACTACAGGGAAATCGCGTGGCCCCTCCCCGCCTCCGACCTGCTGTATGTCGGCCCGGCCACCAGCCGCAAGCTGGCGTCCCGGCAGATCACCACCATTGGCAGGCTTGCCGCCGTCGATCCCGCGAACCTGCGCAGGTGGTTCGGCAAGTGGGGCGACGTACTCTGGGCGTTTGCCAACGGTGAGGACCGCGCCGCCGTCGCGGAATTCGACGAACTGGCCGTGATCAAATCCATCGGAAACAGCTGCACCACCCCCCGCGACCTCGAGGACGACGGGGACGTCGGGCTGGTCCTGTGGGTGCTGGCCGAGAGCGTCGCCGCAAGGATGCGGGAACAGGGGTTCGTGGGGCAGACGGTGTGCATCAGCATCCGCGACCGCGGTTTGCAGAGTCTCACCCGGCAGCGGAAGCTGCCGCGCCCCACCTGTCTGTCGTCTGAGATCACCGCCGCCGCCATGGAGATTTTCCGGGCAAACTACCGGTGGGATGAACCGATCAGAAGCATCGGCGTCTCGGTGACGGATTTTTCGCACGACGATATCCCGGTGCAGCTCGACATGTACGACGACTATCAAAAGCGGGAGGACCTGGCCGAGATCGAGCGGGCGGTCGACGGCCTGCGGCGGCGGTTCGGCAACGGCTGCGTGCGGCGGGCAGCCCTGCTGCGGGACACGGACCTGACCGGCTTCGACCCGAAGGCCGACCACATCATCCATCCGGTCGGATATTTTTAAAGGAGACGTTGTGCAATGAACGATCTGGCGCGTAAGGTCTACGTGCGTGTCAACGCCACCTTCGGCACGGACGGAAGCATCTCCCCAGAGGTTATCGAGTGGGAGGACGGGACACAATATCAGGTGGAACGCGTCCTCGACGTGCGCCGCGCCGCGTCCATGCGGGCAGGCGGCAGCGGCGTCCGCTATCAGGTGCGGGTCGTATGGGACACGCCCGAAGGGCAGCCCGCATACGCCGTCAGTTACGTCTGGCGGGAGGACGACAATAAATGGTTTGTGGAGGCGAAGAACTGATATGTGCGGACGGTACAATTTCAGTCAGGAAGAGAGCGACGAAATCCGGAAGATCGTCCGGGAGGTCGAGCGGCGGCAGCGCGGGGAATTCAAGATGGGTGAAATCTACCCGACCAACGTCGCCCCGGTGCTCGTCGCCGGGGACGACCGACCCGTGCCTGAGCTGCTGGCGTGGGGGTTCCCGCGCTTCGATAAAAAGGGCGTGGTCATCAACGCCCGCGCCGAGACGGCCCCGGACAAGCCGATGTTCCGCAAGTGCCTCGAACAGTGCCGCTGTGTGATCCCGTCCACCGGCTTCTACGAGTGGGCGGCAGACAAGACCAAATACCGCTTCCGCCTGCCCGGTGAGGATGCGCTTTACATGGCGGGGCTCTACAACGAGTTCGCCGGGGAACCCCGCTATGTCATCCTGACCACCGCCGCGAACGAATCCATCGCCGACGTACACAACCGGATGCCGGTGGTGCTCCCCCGCGCGAGAATCGCGGAGTGGATCGGCGGCCTCGGGGCCGCGATGGAGATCCTCCGCGCGGTTCCGCCAATGCTGGAGCGGACCGCCTCATAAATCAATCCTCCCGCTAAAGCGGGAGGATTTTTGATATTCATCCGGGTAAAATATGCCCGAGGTGATCGTATGGCAGTATCCCACAAAGGCGCTATGCGGCAGCCGGTGTTCAAGGGATTGCGCGACGACAAAGCCGCTCACGAATGCAAAGTGGTAAAATGATAGCCGCCTCGAAGGGCGGCTATCCTCGTAACCCCCGGGCGGGTTGTCTTGTTACTGGTGGTCTGGCTCCAGCCACTCTTCACGGCTCCCGTCGTCGTAGACCTTGATATGCTGCTCCCATCCGTTGTCCTGATAGATGATGATGTGCGTGCCGTCTGGCTCCATGATCGTGCGCTTGTAATCCATGGTATTCTCCTTTTCTGCCCTCAATCTTCTGGGGCAGGCTTGTATTTTATCGGCTGACCTGTTATAATCTGTAGTAGCAAGGGAGGCTAGTCTATAGCTGGGTTAGCTCTTTGCCTCGGTGGTTAACTGTTACGAGCAGTTAGCCACTTTTGTTTTTGGGCTTCAAAGTATTTGCGTTGCTGGTCTTTGGTCAGCCTCTGGAAATCTTTGAACTTCATCGGCGGCTCCTTTCCGCCTCCCTTGCTACAACTATATTATATACTTGTACAAGTATTTTAGCAAGTGGTAAAATAGCCAAACTTGTACAAGTATTTCTGTGGATTTTTATACTTGTACAAGTCGAACGGAAATGGTATGCTTAGAGAGCAAGGAAGGTGATGAATTTGGGAACCTCTGCAACCAAGGCCAAGAACAAATATGCTGATAAGAATTATGACCAACTCCGCGTGCTCGTCAAAAAGAGCGACGGAGGGAAAGAGCGGGTTAAGGCCCGGGCGGACGAACTTGGGCTGTCGGTCAACGCCTACATCAATAAGCTGATTGACGAGGATATGAATTCTTAGAGAGTGTCTAGACATCGTGGGTTATCAGAAAGGTGTGGCATACATGTCCATGAAGCTGGAAGAAGTCGACCCAAACACTTTAACAGTTGAGGATGAACTGCTTTTATGGAGACATTATGATGAGCACTTAAATAAGGTCGAATCATCTTTGCCAAGCGTAACTGCTATTGTCCTCTTAGTAATTAATGTTTTCGCATTTGGCGGAAAGGATAACATGTCTGATTTCGTATTTTTTGCCGTCCCGGCTGCAGCCTTGTTTTTTCTGTACTATATCGCATATCAATCGCGGGTAATTGAAATACTGAGGGGATTCCTCTGCTATCTTGAGGATGACATAGCGCGCAAAAAGAAATCATCCGCAATTATGTGGTCAAATATCGGGGTGATGAAACATTACAATACAAACTTCCTTTGCCAGAAATTTTGCGGTTTTTTCTTTGCCTTGATTCTGGCTCCCTTGTGTATATATTGCTTTTGGAGGATGTTCGCGAGACAGCTTGACCAGATCATATGCCCAACTTGGTTTACGGTTGCTTATGCTATTGTATTTCTGTTTTTCTCCACCGTCTTTCTCCTAGACATTCTCGGTAACGGGAAAGTGCATACTAGGGTCTATGAAGATTTGAAAAACAAAGAAAAGGCCATTGCGCAAAACGAATAATAAAGGTAGCGGGCCTTTATCGGATCACCGGCAGGCCCGCTCTCTCTATACCTTCGCCACCTGCTGCGCGGCGAGCTGTGTCTTGAAATCCTCGTACTGCCCCTGCGCCCGGTCGGACTCTTCCAGCGCGTCCTCGACGTCCCCGTTGGTCTTGTGCCCCGTCACGGCCTTTGCCGTCACCGTAGCCAGCTTGCAGGTTGCGAACATCATCTCCATCGACAGGCGGCTTTCTTCCGCCCTGCGCGCCGCCCGGGCCTCTGTCCGCTTTCTGCTTTGCCCGTTGCGCGTCTCGATGATTGCCACAAGGACGACTGCCGCCGCAGACAGCAGCGACGACGCCAACGAGATCAAGGTTTGTGTGTCCATCCCTATACCCCCAATATCATCCTGATCTTTTCGATTGCCTCCCCGGTTGCGTCGTGAGCGGCTTGCAAGGCCGCGCAGAGCGCGTCCCACTCCTTGCGCGGGATTGTTACCGTCTCTTCCTCCGGGGCCTCTGCGGGCTTGTCCTTCGCCGTGTACGTCACCCCCACGGCCTTGCACAACCCCCGCGCGATCGCCTCGGCATACTGGTCAAAGTACCGGTCAAAGCGGTCGTTATCGTCCGCGTTCGTGATGAACCCCAGCTCCAGCAGGGCCGAGGCCATTGTCGTGTAGACGTTCACCCCGAAGTTCTCATAGTTCTGCGGGGTGCCCTTCTGCACGCCCCGGTCCTGCGTCGGCGCGACGGCGAGCAGCTCGTCGAGGATGTACTGCGCCTTGCGCACCGTGGGGTCGTTCGCGCGGCTATGCACCCACAGGCTGATCCCGTGGGCGGCGGGGCCCGCCGCGTCCCGGTGGAGGGAGAGGTAGTAGGCGCATCCCGCCGTGTTCGCCATCTGACAGCGTTCCGAGATCGAGGGAACGGCCTTGTCATCCGTCCGGGTCATGACCACGCCGACGCCCTGCGCTTCGAGCAGGGGTCTCACGGCCAGCGCGAGCCGCAGCACGTCGTCCTTCTCGTACCGTTTCCCGAGCAGCGCGCCGGGGTCATTTCCGCCATGTCCGGGGTCCAGGCAAATCCTTACCATCCGCTTACCTCCCCGTGTTCGGGATGTCCTTGTGCGGCGTCTCGTAGGTCATGGCCCTTACACTGTCGTTCACGCCTGCGGTGGTCGGGTCGGTCAGCGCATTGAACACGCTGACGAGCACGGACACCACCACAACGGGGTTCTGCACCGCGCGCAGGAGCACGTCACCGATCGACGCCCAAGTCGTCATGTCCTCCCACGCGAGGCCGAAGTATGCGAGGACGGGCAGGACGACGGCGCACGCCATCTGCGCCCACCAGAGCGGATTCTTAATTCGGACTGTCCAGTTGATTTTCATATGTAATCCTTCCTTTCGGTTGTAAAATACTGTATAATAAGGTTAAATACTTGCGGAAAAGGGATGTCAATATGCTGTGGCTGTCTGAAAATATAGGATGGATTAAGGACGTTCTGAGTGTAATCTTCACCGGGGCCGCCACGGTGATCGCCGTTTTGACCTACCGTTATGCAAAGGTAACTATCTTTCAGCCAGAAATTACAAAAATGCAAACTGGTTTGCTGATGGAAGTCTTGCAAAAGGTTCCGCAGACGCCAGCGTTTCTTATGATGGCAGCGGATTATAGCGGAACAATACGGTTTAATCTGGCTCGGCTCGCGCTGGAGTTTGGATTTGAAATATCAGATTTAGATCCAAATGAAGTTGTGCAGAACCTTGAACATTCTGTACTTATGAACATTGACAAATCAGTAACTCTAGAAGACATTGGAGCCACGGTCGACGATATGATCATGCCCATCGAACCATTTGCTCAAAAGGGAAATGCAAAACTGAAGAGCACAAAAAATGGAAAGATTGTTGTGCGCTGCCTCACACCGCAAGCCGCGCAATTTCGAGATATGATCGCAAACTACTGCCAAAACCCATTTATGCCAAAGCGAATACAGGAAATACTTTTAAAAATTGGATTTTGCATTGACCGTAACAACATGAACGTTATATTTGAAGTATTAGAAGATTTGTTGAAAGAAATTTCAAAAAAGGATCTTACGCCATTTAAAGTGAGCTGCAACGAATTTGCAAAACGAGCAGAGCATGTTGATGATCAATTGGCCCTACTAACCAAAGTTGTACGTGAATATCTGCGGGTGGACGACATCGAGAGGCGGTTGCACTAACCTCCAGTCATCCGTCGCAAAGTCCGTACGCGAAGGCAGGGCAATTAGATGACCCTCACGATCTCTGACAGAAAGCCGCCATCCATACGCATCTTTTTTGATCTCCAGAAACTTATCCCCGTTCCACACGGCTCGCGCCATCCACAGGGGGAGTTCGCTTTCGCGTAACATTTGAGAGAACCGCATTTCGATCAACTCCTTTCATCTGTGCCGCCAAAGGGCGGCATTTTTGCGTTATTCCGCAACCTCCGTCCAACCGGACACACCCGGTTCCCAAACGTTGTTGTCAAGGTCGCTGACCCAGTGCTTACCCTTATGGGACACTTTTGACCCCTTCGGGTATGCGTCCGTGCTCCCGGAAGGCTGCCGCCACTCCGGCCACTCGACCGCCGGGTCGTCGATGCGCACCCACAGGCTCGGGGACGCGTCGGGCGTCCAACTCTCCTGCGAGGTATGCGCCGTCAGGCACTTATACAGGAACTCGCCGTACCGCACCCGGTCGCCCACGGCATAGGAAGCGCCGCCCGCGTCCCACACGGGGAAGAGCTCGGGGGACTTTACCGCCGCCTCGTCCGTGGCCGTCGCCGCCGTCTGCCGGTATCTTGCCATCGTGGCCGCCGCCCTCTCCGCATACATCACTGACCGCCTCCTTCGTAGATATCAATTGCCGCCCGCATGTCCGCTTTCTCCGGGTCTGCGGCTCCCGCCCGGATTGCGTCCGCCTGTTCCTGCGTGATCGCGCCCAGGGCCACGTAGTTGCGCGTCAGGTAGACGCTGCCCTCAGGCGCTCCCGTGCCGTCGAGCTGGTCGTCCCGGACGCCGCCGTCCGCGTACCGCGCCGCGATCTCGTCATACTTGTCCATGTTGCACCTCCAGTAATTGCAGGTCTAAGTCGGTCGCCCGCTGTTCCGCCTCCATGCGGGCGAGGTCTGCGTCCGTGGTCTGCTGCCTTAGCCATCGGGGGCTGTCCTGCGTGGCCTTTGCCGTGTAGGGCAGTGTCACCGATGTGGGGTGATGCCGGATGCGCCGCCCGTCGAGGGTGTAGACCGTGAGATACCGTCCGTCGTCCTGTTGGACGCTCACCGCTCCCGCGAGTAGGGCCGCGATCTCGGCGTCGGTGATCTCGTGGTCAAAGGTCAGGGTGATCGCCGGGTGCCAAAGGGTATCTGTCACGCCGTCCTTATAGGCCGTTGGCGCGTCGGTGAGGGTCGCCGGGATGGTGGTGCCGGTGTTTGTGTGGATCATGTGGATGCCTCCTTAAAGCAGATCATAAGACCCGTCTGCATTGGGCTCAGCTTTTACCAGTGTAGATTTTGGGAGATTGAGCGCGGGTACAATCCAATTACTCGTACTTGTCGAACCGGATTGACCGCCGTTCAGTACCGCCCCTCCGTCCGAAGTGACTACGCAGCTGTAGTATTTCCCCGATGTCGATGTCGGTCCGAGGTTTCGTGTGTAATATGTTTGTCCCCTTACGCGCTTCGCCTTCGCCGTTGAAGCATCTCCAGAGAAATAGTCAATGAGGGTGCCGTTTACCGGATCACTGGATGACCAGTTCGCTGCAATCTCAGTGCTCGATAAGAGGAATGCGCGAAATGTCCGGTCGGCAGTTACGTACGAAGACCATCTTGAAGTGGTGGGCATGATTTTATCCGCGCAGGCAAGCCGGTCACTGAAAGCGTCCAATGCCGTATTAAGTGTATCAACCAGATTGCTATAGGTGGTTGATATCTTTTCATATACAGCGGTTCCCCATAACGTCACTGAATCTGCGGGGAACCCGGCATGATCCATCGTAATCAAGACACCTTGGAAGTAGCCTGCGTCCGTGTATGGCAAATTGATTACCGTTTCTGTTGGCATGTCCCCCAAGAACTGCCCCGCCCTCGGCGTTGCCATCGCCGTGGCCCCCTCCAATGCCGTCTGGTACCCATACGCCCCTTCCACGAATAACCGCACGCCGTATTCGGTGTCGTTAACGAGGCCCGAGATCATCGCCGTCACGAGGGAATCCCCGGTCATAAGCACCCGCACCCCGTCATACGGATGCGCCGGTACTCCCCCGGCCTTGCAGACCGCCCACACTCTCTTGCGCTGTGCGTCCTCCGTGAGGCTGCATTGTACGTTGATCGTCTCCGGGGAGGTCGTCGCGACGAAGTCCGCCACCGGCTCCGACAGGGTTAAGACGTTGTAGTTTGCCATCTTGTCACCTCACAGTATTGGGCTGTAGCTGCCGTCGGGGTTGGGTTCCGGAGAGATCAACGTGCTTGCTGGCAGGCAGATGACCGGGCGGATTCCGGTTTCGCCTACATACGGTTCTTGGAATCCCAACACCTGCCCGCTGGCATTCACCTTGCCATAAACGCCTGTAGTCGCGTAGGGGTATCCGGTGCGCAGACGATAATTCTGCGCACCAGACGGGATGCGGCTTTGATTGCTGGTAAAATATGAGAACTGGATTCCCTCGGCCAGCCCCGCCTGATGTACACTGCCATCCATTTCAGTAATAGACGGGAGGAATACATGATCTAACGTGTAGTTGACCTTCCGCCCCGAAGAGTTCGAACCGCCGGGACCATAGTAGGAGCAGGATGGCACGGATGAGAGCTGAATCAGCTCGGGCCGATCGAACCCCGCATAGTAATCCCCGTTGAGATAGGTCCGTATGTTTACCCGTTCCCACCACGACGTATCGATACCATCGTAAAGAGAAATATCCGGGTAAGTATCTCTGGTAATGGTCCACGTCTCCGTGATGGTTTCCAGCATCAGCGGAATGATCTCTGCGTTGCCGTTATAGCTGTTTGATACTTTACGCCATAGGCAATTTGCTCCGCCGCGCGAAACATTGATAAGCGAGCCCAGCTCCCATTCTCCAAGAGGGATTCCCGCAACCGGCGTCACCATCGCCTGCGCGCCGCCCTTCCGCGTTTGGAATCCGAGCCGTCCACGGATGAACACCCGGACTCCGTACTGAGTGTCATTCTCCACGCCCTCTGTCATCGTCACAGCGACGGGTTCCCGCGAACCGTAGGCCGCGAGCGGCGGTTCAAAGTCAGCCGTCCAGCGCGCGGTATTGGACACCCGCAGCTCGTCAATATAGCCGTTATAATAAGACCCAACGCCATCCCCGCCGATGCCAATGGGCTGTGCGGCAAAACTCAGGTTGCTTTCCGCCTGCGCCTGCAACACGCCGTTGTAAAACACCCGGACCGTCGTTCCCGATCTGCACACCGCCACATGCGTCCATTGATTCAGCGGTGGAATTGCGCATGTCAGAAATGCCGTGCTCCCGTACTGGGATACACCGAAGGATCCGGACGGTTCCCGGCTGATGACCAGACCTCCACTTTGCGTCCCCACGAACAGACTGTTATAGTTCGTGCTCGTTCCTCCCCACGCCAGCGGGTAAACACGGAAGTCAACCGTGAAGTCGCCGGGGAAAGCCCAGTCGTCCGATCTGTCCAACGTCATGTATGATGTGCCGCTGAAATGTGCCGCCCTCCCGCCGTATGCTCCGGAGATGTCCTCAAACGTCACTTCGCCCTGGCTGGAAACCGCCTTTGGCATGGGACTGCTGTCGGCCATGTCGTTCATGTGCAGAAGCAGGCGGGTATTTCCGTCGACCACTCCCGGCGTTTCAAGCGGCGTCACCACCCGCTTCCCGTCAAAGGGGTGCTCCGGGTAACTCCCCGCCTTGTAGGTCGTCCAGCATTCGGTTGCCTCCGGGTCGTCCGGAGGATTGTACTGCGCCTTGATCGTCCCCGGAGCGGTCGTCACCACGAGGTTTCGGACGTAGTTCGGCACCGTCAGGACGTTGTATGGCGCGTCTTTCAGGATGGGGATACCCTGTGCCATTACCGGATCACCTCTAACTGCATCGTCAAGTCAACCTCCGGTTTCGCCAGCAGGGCCGTAAAGGTCACGCTTCCCGCCGCCGTCTCACAGGAGGACACGAACCCCGCCATGATCGACTGCTCGATCTTCTCGTCATTCGTCCCCGAGTAGACGGGGCCGAAGATGGGCCGGTCGTCCGCGAGGATTCCCGCCACGGAAACCGCCTGTGTGTAAGGACCGTTTCCCGTCCATCCGGAAGCTGGAAGGGAGACGGTGTAAGTCGCGGCCGAGGCCTTACTGTTCCATCCTCTGCGCTCATCGCCTGTGATATGGGCGATCTTATCTGCCAAGTGCGTCGCAATGCTCGCCTTTTCTCCAACCTCCATGTGAATGTCGGTATCGCTTACATGATCATCGAATTCCGAGCGCGGCACATATTGCGCTGACGGATCTACCGTGACCGTCACCGCGCCCGGATCGACGACCTCGAAATACAGGCGAATCGACATATCCTTACTTGCGCCCGAGTCTGGCGCAACCTTATCCGAAAGCGGCTGCTTCGACACACCCATCAGCACGCCGTCAGCGTCAAAGACGCCCGCCTCGCGCACCTGGAAGCCACCGACCGTCGAAGGGATTGAGAACGTGACGATCACTCGCTTGGAATTCCCGGGATCCTTGGAGACTTCGCAGTTGCCGCGCCATTTTTCACCCCGCAGGACTGTCTGGTCTTTCGTCAACTCGTAGTAGTTCCCGCCGCCGTCACCCACAGCACCATATACAAACGTCTTCGTGGTTCCGGATGCCAACGCCGCCGCGATCGCTTCATCACCGGCGTTGGTCGTAATCGTATAATACTGCTCCGCCATCAGACCACCTCCTTTGGGTAGACCGTCACGGCCTCGCTTTGAATTGCAGCTGCGGCAATCCCAGTTTGCGCGACGCCGATCAGAACCAGTCGGATCTCATCCAGAATCGAGCGCAGATTTTTCCCCGCCTCGACAAGCTGTTCCGCACGGCGGATATCAGCTTCCCCTGCTCCACGGTCAATACAGTAGACCTCAACCTTGAAATGATATGGCTGCCCATCGTAATCGAACCATTCGATGATATTTGCCTGCGCGCCAAACACGCTGTCCACCAGCTGTTTAACGGCATATACGCTGCCCTTGTACTTATGAACCGTAAAGCTGCTTTTGATCATCCTGCGTTTTTCGGCCGGTGCTGCTGTCGCATCATAGGCATCGACGTGATATTGCCAAGCGAGCTCGTCAAGCGCCGCTTCAGGTAAGTGGTCTATCATCGGCAGGACCAGAACCATGTTGATGACCTCCGACAGGCTTATCCAGAACGGCTCGAGTGCGTAGCACGTCGCCTGCGTGATCAAATCTCGGCGCATATATGCGGTCTGCAGGCCCAACAGATCAAGGTTTTTCAAATTCATCATCACAGCAGCCCCCCATAGGCAATGGAGATGGTGCCCGGCACGGCCACCTCCTGCGGCTGCAGCTCGGTAAACACCGGTTCGGCGATGTCGATCCGATATCCACCCGCCCGCAGGATCGCCCTCCTCAGCATGTCCGGGTTCAGGTTTCCTCCAAGTGACCTTTTCTGCGTGGCCACGTAATCTGACACCGCGGACTCCACTGCTTTTTTGATCTTTGCTTCGTCAGTTGCATCGTTTTGATCGATGTAGTATGTCAAGCGGACGTTGTATGCTTTTGTCACCGCCGCCTGCGCAGTGACCTTGTCAGTCAAGGGGCGGCGTTTATCCGCCGATGTCGCTGCGAGCACGTCATCCAGCACCTTCTGAGATGGAGTTGCCGCGTCTTCCATCAGGACGTAGATTGTGATCTCGCTGTTCGCATTGCTGACTGCCTCAACGTCCACAATATCCCAGGGTGCCGTCCGCGCCCAGTATTCATATCCCTCCTTGCATCCGCAGGTGGAGATCGCTTCCCAACTCAAACGAATCTGCTCCCGGTAGCTGTCGTCGTCCTGAACGTCGGCTCCTCCAGTACTGGCCGTTACGTTGGTCACGCTGTCGACGTACTCGATCGGATCCACAATGCTGCGGATCTGGTTTGGCAAAAAGCCGTTGTACAACGCTCCCGCCTCCTCGGCGACAGCATCCGCCCGGGCCGCGGTATCCCCGGCCGGGATTACCGCACCGCCCTGGACGATGAAATTCAGCTTGCCGTCCGGTGTCACCCGTGCACCGCGCGGGATCTGGACGTCAAAACTCAATGCGGCCATAAGCCGAAATTCCAGCGTTACCGTCGCATGACTCGCCGGCCGGCGCTCCACGTCGAACTGTTCCCCATAGGCGTCAAGGATTTCGCCCTCGGCATACCGCAGCAGGTTCTGGTTCGCGATTCGGTTGATCTCCTCACGCGCGGCCACCACCAGTTCCACCTGTTGGGCCAGAAAGATGTAGTGCTCGTCGCCCGGCATCAGGGACTCGCCCGAATACCCTTCATATCTGCTCACCGCCTCAGCCAGCAGCTGCTTGGGATCCGTCGTCAAAAAACTGATCAAGCCAGTATCACCTCCACCTGTATCTCCCCATCTTCGCCCGGGGTGCAGACGACGTCCTCTACCCTTGCCCGCGGCTCATAACGCGCGATCAACGCACGGACTTCGACGCCCAATTCCGCCATTGCCTCCGGAGTTGGTGCGTCGATGATCTCCGCCGGCAGCCCCATCGTTCGGTGGTAAGCGACCTCATAGCGGTAGGTATTGATCAGGTTCCGCACGTTCTGCGCGATGCGGTCGCGCCCCTTGACGCTCCAATCGATCCATCCCGCGCTGGAGACAACCACAATCCATCATCCTCCCATTCCCGGATTCACCCGCTTCATGTCGCCCTTCTCCTCTGAGGTCGGCATGTCATAGGCATTATTCACTGCGATGGATGATCCTGTTTTTTTACCGGACGCCGCGGTCTGTGCCCCGGGCGGCAGGTATTCCTCGAACTCCAATGACATTTTCGCGATCGCCATTTTTGCAGCCCCCTTGGATCTGACGATTGTAATGTCACTTGCACTGCACGATTTCAGCAGAAACTTGTTGGTGCTGACCGCCTGTCCGCAGATAATCAGCGGATTGGGCGTTCCAGCCTCAGCCAGCTGTATCCAGCTGTCGATCGCCGTCCGGACCTCGACGCCCAGCGAGGCGTTGAGCTGGAGGGTCAGCTTTACCTTACGCAGGCTCGGACCGCTGACTTTTGTCGCGCCCTTCTTTCCCTGAGCGGCGCTCTCGGTCGACGTTCCCGTTCCGGCGCTGATCGTAATGTCCCCGACCGGCAGGATCGTCGAGGAACTGACCACAAACTGCTGGCTGCCAAACTTGCCGACTACCATAATCTATCCCTCCAAAATGCCGACGATCCAGCCGTCTACATACGCCTCTCCGGGAAAGATGCACAGAACGCGATCCCCAACCTGCGGGGGCCTTTCCTCCCAACTCTTTGCCTCAAAGTCGATATCCAGCCGGTACGCGCTGCGCACGGCAGGAATCTTCGCCGAAAGCCTGCCGCCTACGATCACCTGATAGAGCCCGCCCGCGGCAGTGGATACCGTCCCAATGACTGTCATGTCAATACCTCTCAAAGCACCTGCGTATCTGCAGGGTCGTGACCTGCTCGGCAAAGCTGTGCCGGGCGAGCTCCACGAAATACCGGCCGTCGCTGAGTCCCATCCCGGTCACCTCCACGACGCTGCCCCCTGCGATCGTTGTATCAAGCAGCACGGAAATCTCCCCTCGCGTCTCTCGTTTGTTGGCGTCCCGCAGGAGGTATCGCGCAAACCGCTGCGCCTCGCCGATCGAGCTGACCGGGATATTGCTGACGATCCTTTCCGGGCCAAGGCAGCCGGGGTCCGTGTGCGTTGCGGAGAAATCTCCCCAGCTCACTGTACAGCTGCTGTAGGTCTGCCCGGCCGAATCGTCAAAGTTTGGCGGCCCATAGAACTCGGACGCATCAATCCTGCGGGCCGCTGGCAGAGACTCCATATAGGCGTCCGAGTAGATGACGAGCTTCCCGTCACTGAGTTTCATCGTGCACCCCTCGAGTCTCGCACGCTCCTGCAGGAATCCGAAATCCTTGCGGGAAATCTGATCGACTCGTGCGTACGGATAGGACGGCACCCCATAAAACTCGGGCATCAGGCCGTAGAGCGCCGCCTTCTCCGCGGCCAGCGTGAGAAGCGTTACATTTTCCCACACCTTCGTCCGAGGCGTCCGGCCGGCCGGAGGCAGACTGATCGCCCCCAGCGCCAGCTTGCCATTCTGCTGGCGGATCCGATCGATCCACATCTGGCCGGCCCGGTATCCGTCCTGCTCGACGTCCAGCGTCTCGCCTTTCTGCGGCTTCCAGCCGCTCCACTGTCCCCGACTGTCCGCGAACACAGCATCGATTGCATCGATCTGGTCTCCGCAGCTGTCGCTGACGTCGAGCACGCCGATCTCGACGTCAGCGGAAATGTCCTTGCCGTTATAAAGCACCTTTGCCATTTCGGTCACTTCTTCCAGGGCGGCAGTGATTCTGGCGGGGCCGCCTGCAGATAGGGAATGCGAAGGGTTGTGCCGGCATCGAACACGACCACCCCAGCATACTTCGGGTTTGCCCGGATGAGTTCTACCGCCTGAAACTCATCATTATAGGCATCAAGCGCCAGCATGTCGAAGGTGTCCCCCTGCATCGTGACATAGTCGAAGCCCTCTACTCCCATGCCAGCCGCCCCCTATCAGAGAAAAAGTCCTCGATCATCCGCCGCATCTCCGCCGCGCCGCGGCGCAGCATCTGCTCGACGGGACCCGTGTCGCCCTCCGCGTAAATGACCGGCGCATAAGTAAAGTTGATTTCCTGCTTTTGGTCGTCGCCCTCATTGAGGGTCCCTATTCCAAGCAGCTGCGCGGTGCGCTGCAGAAGGCCAATGCTGCGCGGGTTACCGGGCTTGATCGGGATCGCCGCCTCAAGTCCCGCTTCACCGAAAATCGCTGGCCGGGCAGAGAAGCCGCCAAGCGCATAGTTTTGCATCTCCAGGTCGGATGCAGATACATTCGATAGTTGCTCCTGCGCCTTACCTCCGCCGCCGAAGAAATTGACGATCCCATTGATAAAGTCAGTAATCGGCTTTGCAAAGGCCGCGATCAGGTCGCAGATCGCCTGAAAAATTGCTCCAACCACCTTGAGCACCGGGCCGAGCACGTTGCCCAGCAGATTTGCCAGCGCCGTAAGGAGCGGAGAGATTGCCGTGAGCAACGTCTGCAGAGGCGGCAGAAGCACCTGGACAAATTGCATGATCGGAGGAATCAGTGGCTCAAGCACCTGCATCAGGGTCTGCACCACCTGCACAATGATCGGAATAATTGCCTGACCGATCTGCAGCAGCGGCGGCATGATCATTCCGATCAGGTTGCCGAAGAGCGGCATCAGATCCATCACAAGCGGCATAAACGCCACAGCCATGTCTGCAAGGCTGCCGACAAACTGTCCGATCGCCACCGTATCAAGGCTCTTGATAAAACCATTGGCCTCCTTCATCGCACCGGCGAGCGCCGGCAGCATGTTTTGCATGATCTCGCCTGCCGTCTGCTGGATATTTGCCTTCAGCAGCTTTTGCTGATTGGCGAAGCTGTCGGAGGTATCCGCAAAATCCCCCTGCGCATCCGCTGTCGCGGAAAGAAGGTAGTTGTAGCGCAGCACGGCCTGATCCGCCTGCGACATCTTATTGTACGCCGTCGAAATGCCCTGACTGAGCGCGTAGGCTTCCAGATTGGCCACCGACATATTGATGCCGAGCTGCTTGAGCGGCTCTGTCTCTCCCGAGATCCCGGCGCGGATCTTCTCAAACGCCTCGTCGCCCGAGAGGTTGTAAAAGCTCGCAACATCCCCCGCGAGGGCCGTGAGGTTCTGGGACATGACCAACGTTTCATCGCTGGTCAGCCCCATGGATTTGAGCATCGCGCCCACCGTCGAGCTGTACTTTTTCGCCTCAAGCGCGTTCAGGCCGTAGGCCTCGAGCGAACGGGCCGCAAAGTCGTCAATGATTGCGCTGTTTCCCGCGAAGGTCTTGTCGACGACGTTCTGGACCTCCTGCAGATCGCTTGCGTACTCAAGGCCCGCAACTCCCATCGCCCCGAAGGTTACGGCTGCGGCAGTGCCCACGGCGAGTATGGTCGTCCCCAGGCCTTTGAGCAGCCCCACCGCTCCAGATTTGAGTTTTGTGCCCAGACCACCCCACATCTTCCCTATTTTTCCGGAGGTTTTCATGCTCTCTCCGCTCGCCTTGAGCATGGCCGCCTGCAGAGAGGGGTCCACCTTCCCCGCGATGGTGATCAGCGCGCGTAACTCCTTTTTATTCATTCCTGCGCCTCCTTGCCCTTCGCGAATTGTTCCAGTTCAAAGGCTACCGCCTCATAATACTCAAAGAGATCTTCAAGCGGCATTTCGGCAAGCTCCCGGGCGGAATTTGCCGTGGTCATCGTGAGCTGAGCGATTACTCGTCGGATCCAATCTCCCTCTGCCCGGGATCCAAATCGAGCAAAAAATCCCTCGTAAGACCTGTCGCTTTCATGGCGTCGGCACTGGAAAGCCGCATGAGGTCATTGAGCGTAACCCACGGCATCCGCTTTTTGACGGCCTTGCCAAAGACCGTCAACTGGTAATCCATATCGAGCGCAGGCACGCTCACGGGAATGCCCAGCCGCTTGAGGTACTTCGACGCTTCATGCAGGTCCTTCGCGGTCAGCGCGTCAAAATCGTACTCAATCTTGTCGATCTCCTCACCGTCGACCTTAAGCGGGTGTTTTAGTTCCAGCACGTTCTCCGTTGCGGTCTCTTCCGTCTCTCCTCCAAGATCACCCATTATACGGTTTTCGTCCATATAGATCCTCCTTATTTAATAATCCTGCTGACCCCACCCATGAGATCCTTTCCACCGACGACAAAACGGCCGGCGATCTGGTCGACCAGCAGCGTTTCCTCACCGTCCACGACCTCACGGTAGCGCACGACCGAATAATCATACGTCTCATCCCGCGTGCTCCCGGGCTCGGCCTTGCCGCTGCCGATCTTTGTCGTGTGTCCGCGCAGAAAAATTTTTGTGCCGGCGACATACAGAGTTCCGTCACTGGCGCGGCAGTCGAAAGCGAACCGGATTTCCAGGTCGACGTTGTTGCCCACCAGATACCGCTTGTCCGCGTTGGCCGCGCGCACCGCGACCGACGCCGTCATCGCGTTGACCTGCCCGGAGATCGGCATAGCAAAGGTCCCCATGATCCCCGCGCCCTTGATCTCCGTCGTCGGGCGCTCGATATCCGACAGCGTGACGCTCGTCGCGTCTCCAATCTCCCGGCCCCCGGCAAGTACGTTCATCGCACCGACAGCGCCGGTAATCACCTTACTCATTCTCGTCACCTCCAAAGATCAGTAGCAGGCCCTCGGAGGTCCAGCGCACCGACGTCGTCAGGTTCTTGCCTGGGACGGGGTTGCTGATCTCCGTGGTAAACACAAAGTTCCCTTCAACCATATCGTCGAGGCTGTTCTTACCCTCCTCGAATTCGATCGTGCCGAGGAGCAGCGCGCCATCCGAGATCATCGCATCCAGCTGGGCCTGGAAGTCATTGAGCATCGTGTCCTTTCGGCTGCGTTTCATCGGCTTGTCAACCTCATCGCCATACCGCCGCTGGAAGAGATTGGCGACGTACTGCACCATTCGCACGTTGACGTCGAAGATGTCTCGCCGGTCGTTCATGACTTTGTCATGAGAAAAGGCCGCTGTGTGGGATCCCCACATCCGCCAGGTTCCCTCCCAGTAGGTCATCGTATCGATACCGGCCGCGTTGAGGAGATTGGCATCCTCCTGATCGTACTGGATCGGGGTTCCATCCGCCAGGCACATCGAGTCAATATCGACCCGCTTATTGGAGGGCGTCTCATAGGGCACGTTGCCGTTCCCGTAGTCAACGCGCTGCATCGTAACCGTGTTGAGGACGCTCGCGTGAAAAACCCGCGCGCCCTTTTTCCCACGCGGCCACAGAAGCGAGACCGTCCCTGCCTCGGTTTCATACGCCGCCTTGGCATCGATCGCCGCAGAGATCGTCTTGGCCGTCCTGCAGTCCAGATCGGCGTTGACATAGGCGTACCAATGCCCATTGATCTTCTCTGCCGAGGAGACCAGCGCCTCATACACTACCTTTTTCTCACTCCACCCGGGGGCGCAGAGAATGGTCGGGACCTCACCCAGATCGTAGTAGACCCGCTTGAGGCCCAACACCAGCGCGTCGACGACATCCTCTTCGGTGACGCTCGCCGGATCCACCTCCGAGTAGGTGACCGTGACCGAGGACAGGCCACCCTTAAGATCCGTCAGCTGCACGCTCATGCCATCGGCAGAGTAAACCGCAGTGTAGTCCACATCGGCGGTCTTGTCGGCGATCGCCAGGGTAGACAGAATCGCCGTGCTTGTCCGAATCGTCGCCCGGCGCTTGCTGAACTGTACTTCGACGCTCTTGGTCTGCGCGCCCTTCCCGGTTTCCGGATCCATAGCATTGATCACGACGATCGGTCCTACACTCTGGACGTTGTTCTTGAAGTGGGCGTACACTGCCTCGGAAAGCTCGTAATTCTCCCAGTCGTCGCTGTATCCGATTTGCTGGATCGCATCATTGTAGCTGTTGATCAGCAAGGGGACGTCTTTTCTGCCGGCGTAATCCGCCAGCTGATGCACCGGCGCACGGCCAACGTACACCGGGATTGTCCCGATTCCGGGGGGCGATACATAGTCCCGCGAGGCCTCCGGATCGGCATATGCACCATGCCGGTATTCGCTCATGCTATCACTCCTATTCCAAAAATTTCGCATACCCACTTGCGGGGCATGGCTCACACGTCGCTGTCAACTTGAGGTAACCATACCAGTATGGCCACGGCTGCTCCTCGTAGGTTTTAAGGACAACCGTGGAGGCCACGCGGTATTTGCCTGCAATTCTTCGGTCCCGGAGGATCCTCGCCCGGAGGCGATCCAAGAGGTTAAGCAGATTCACATAGCCGTCAAAGTTGGCCGCCCAGCCAAGGCTGCCGTTCTCCCCTCTGACCTGATGTCCCGGGTCAAAGACCACCGCCGTGAACATCAGCTGGATCTCCGTCGATTCCTCGTCTGCGTCGACCTCATCGGCGCCGACCACGACGCAGGGGACGCGGATCCGGCCGCCCGAGCCAAGTGGCAAAATACTTCCGGGAGGCACCCACCCAATATGCACCGCTGGCGTCACCAGCTCATATTGGTCCAGCCGCTCCCCATCGGCTGGCCGTTGGAGCTGAACGTCCCTCAACGCATCCTCCGCCCATTCTTTGATTTCCCGCAACGCTGAAACCGTCATAACGTGCCTCCCGCCTTGAGATTTGTCCCAAGATTTCCAAACTCCTGGTCTAGCTCGTGCACCAGGCGTTTACTGATCGTTTCGTTTACCTTCTCGGTCAGGGGCTTAGCCACCTTTTCATTGGTTACCATCTGGGGGACCGACAGACTGACTACCGGCTTTATACCCTCGCGGCCACCACCCTCTATTTGCCCCGTGCGGTAAAAGAAGATGTAAGGCACTTTTACCGGATTTTTCGTGCCCGTGCTCGCCAGAAACACTGATTTATTCTTGCCGTCCGAACCCGCCACTGGACCCAGCGTGAGCATCCCGCGGTCGCGGTAGATCATGACCCTCGCTTGGTACCTGCGCGGGTTTCTTGACTTTTTGCCGCTTGCCGCCCGCTCCTTCGCGGCAACTGAGGGCGGGACCGAGGGTGTGTGCTTAAACCTCACAGCTGTAAGCGGCCGCCCGACAACCTCCACAGAGACCGTCCCTTCACCGACCGTTCCCTGCACGGTACGCACTTTTCGTCTTCCGCTGTTCAAGGCATCCTTGATCTCCTTCTGCGGCGCGCCAAACACCTTTGGAATCTGTCGGCCCAACTCGACACGGACGGTATCCCCTGCCCGGGCAAACACACGGTTCAGGGTTTTTACCGCACTGACCGGATATCCCTTGAGCAGTTCCGCAACCTTATCCAGCTGATCCGTATTGGCATAGACAATGCTTTCCACTTCAATAGCCTCCCTGAGCTGCCGTCAGCGTGATCTGCGTCACCCCGTCCTCATCGATGATTCCTGCGATCACGTACGGCCTGCCGTCGAAGTCCACCGCGCGGCCGGGTGTGAGCTGCAGGCCGGCGAGCTGCCCAGCCTTTGCAAAGATCAGAACATCCCCGTCGTAGAGGCCTCCGGGGGCCTGCAGGGCGTTCTTCTGCAGCTGGTCGTTATCAACGACCAGCTGCAGCACCCGGCCCGCGAAGCGGTGCTCGGAGGCCATCTCATCAAGGTTGAAGATCGTCTTCAAATCCTCAAGCACCTGGTCCCGCAAGCTCATCAGAACCCTCCACGGCCGGGACGGCCCAGCCGTATTTCCAAGTCCTCCGATTCTTCCTGCGGCTCCCGTTCTTCCGGTGTCTCGCCATCCGGCTCAGGTCCCGGGAGGGCCGCTCCCGCCTCGCTCGGGCCGACCTGCTCCGCGTTGCCGGCAGCGACGATCGCGCGCTCGAATTTTTCATCCAGCGTGATCATTTCGCCGGCAGGGAAAACTCTTCCGTCGTGGATCAGCGGGTTTGTCAGTCTAATCATCGCCGCACCTCACAGCTTGACGAGCGCCAGCGCGGCCGCGGTTGCTTTCGGCTCGATCGCAACACCTGCGACGATTGCCCCGGAGGCAGGCTTCGTCGCCGTGAGGCGTTTATTGGTGGTGTCCCAATACACCGTCTGCCCGACCTCAAATGCCGCAGTTGCCTCGGCAGGCATCTCATAGACGCCCTCCAGGCTGATGACGCCGGTCTCTCCTGCGGGAATATCCACAGAGGCAACTCCGATCCGGTCGGAGATGACCACGACATCACCGTACGCGATTTTCTCCGATCCGTCATTCTTGTAATTGATGTTTTCGCCCTTCTGAACATAAGTCGCCATCATTCTAATCCTCCCCTCTTATTCCTTTCCCGGATTTTTGACAAGGCCCCGATAGCCAAGCAGCGTAATCCCGCGGTCGCCGTAGATGCGGTAGCGGAATCCGAGCCGGTCAAAGTCGGCCTGCATCTCAACCGCCGGCGTCTCGACGCCGTTGAGGTAATCAACCTCGACCGTATCTGCCATCCGGGGATCTGCCGCGAAGTAAAAGGGCTGCGCGCCCGAATCGACATCGAGTTCCGCGTCAACGACCATCTGCATTTTGTTGCGGAATACGTTGGCCACGCCCGAATTGCTGCCGCTCGGGTCTGCCAGCGAAGCGAGCAGTGCCTCGATTGTGGTTTCGTCTGCCGAACTTGTAAGCACGTACGCCGGCGAAATGTTCATCGTGACCTTGCCGCCGAGATCCTTCTGGCGGCGCATGAGCTTGCGGGCCTCTGCGAATGCGGCCGTGCCAGGCACCGCGCCCGTGCAGAGGTTCTTGTGCGCCGTGCTGAAAAGTGCGTTGCCGTCGTACATCGTCGGATTATCCTTGAGCAGTCCGTAAACCGCCTTATTGATGCCCCGCTGGAATGCCATCGTCAACGCCGTCAACGTGCGGGTGACCATGCCGATGTCGTCATTGATAAACATCTGTCGGGAGAAGGTCACCATTTTGCCGAAGGTAAGCAGTTTTTTCTGCGCGACTTTCTTGTCGGAAAGGCGCGCCTCCTTAAATTCGCCGGTCTGCTTGATCTCATCCAGTTCGCCCGACTCGCTGATCTCGTAGACGTCGGTCGGGCGGAAATCCGTCAGGCTTCCCTTCGTCGTCCAGTACTGAAAGGTGGTCGGGGCCGCCTCGTGCGCTGCCAGCACCACCCGATCAGCGACGTTGGCCGCGATTGCCGAGAACGCGCTGTCCGGAGTCAACGATCGTTTCCAGAGTTCGTCCCGGCTCATACGATTCGCGCCGCTGACTCCGGAACGCATCAGGCATTCGGCTGCGATCGCCTGCAGGCTCATACCGCGGAACTCTTCCGCGCCCGGGGCCGGATTCTTTACAGCGAGCCCCTCGCGCATCAGCAGCCCGTCGACAGCCGCCGCCCTGGTCTTATCCACTTCATCGGCGACGATTTCAACGCCACGCGCGCCGGTCGCAACCGGCTGGCCGCCGGGCCGCCTTGCCAGTGCCTCCAGTACGCTGGTCTGCACCCGCTCCAGCGATTCTCCGCCGCGGATATATTCCGTCGAATCGAGACCGAAGCGGCCACAGAGGGCCACGATACCCGCCGCGCGGGTGCGCTCCTCTGCGATCGGATCCGGATTGGGCGCATTGGGTTCTACAGATCTCGCAGCCCCTTCCGGCGCTGCCGGTACCGCGGGGGCAACTGCGGGCTGCTCTGCGGTGGGCTGGTTCGCCGGTGCCGCCGCTCCCCTGATGCCATTGTTCATCTCGTTTTCATCCATTTGATTGTCCTCCTCATGATCAAAATTTTTACCGAGCCCGACCGTAGGATCGGCCGGCACCGGCTCCAGACTGATTTCATGCGGCGTCCATTGCGCCGCCAGGTACATCGGGCCGGTAAACCGGCCGTCTACACTCCTCTGCCCCGGTTCGAGCCGCGTCCATGCCCTGACCGAGTAACCCACGGACACCCCGTTGAGCATCCCCCGGTCGAGTTTGGATTTGAGGCGCTTGCAGGATTCATCCTCCTCGTCAAATTCAATCTCAGCGCGGCAGACGCGGTCGGTCTCGTCAAGCCATGCGCGCAAGACCCTGCCGATCGGCACCCGTCCGTAATTGGGGTCGTTCCCGTGGGAGAAGAGCAGCGTTCCGACATCGCCAAATCTGCTCAGATCAACCGCGCCGGGTTCGTGCAGCAGGACCTCGACATCTCCCCATCGCGCATACGGTTCCTCGCTAGAAAAGGCCAGCTCATATCGGTTTGCCTGCCCCTCCACAGCACGGCACAGCAGGTTTGTGCTGCGGTACATCGGGGCGTTGACAGCGGGCGGGCACTTTTTACTCGGCATTGTTTTCGTCCTCCTTTTCGGTTGGTATCTGTTTCCCATTATTCAGGACCTTTTTGGCCTGCTCTTCATCAAAGGGAAACGCCGCGGTCAGGATCGCCAGCGCGGACTCATACGGGAACGCCCCAGTGACCACCAACTGAACGATCGCGATCAGGCTTTCGATCTGCGCTCCGTTAAGCGAGATGCTCTGAATAGAATCGCCCTGCGAGGCCACCTCCGCCGCCGTGGACTCGTCCGAAGCCTTCGTTTCCTTGCTGGACTCTTCCGGCTCGATATCCTCTTCTTCCGAAGTCTCCTCCTGTTTTCCATGTCACCCTAAAAGGGATTGTGTCAGCTCCAGTTCCACGGCCCGCTGGCGCAGGACATCGCGGTAATCCTTACCCTTGCTTGCACAGATCTCCTGCAGCGTCGTCTGGCAGCTGTCGAGCGCCTGCTTATTGGCGTTCGCCTCCTTGAGCGGATCGATCCAGTCCCACCCGCTGGCGATCCAGATGTGCCGCAAGTACCGATCCCGTTCAGAGAAGTAGCCAGGTATCTGCAGCTGTCCGCTCAGGATCATCCAGTCGAGCCATTCTCCATAGACCTCGTCGCAAAAATGGTCGATCAGATATCGCTGCAGCATCCTGTATGTTTTCTGGTCCTCGAGCAGCCCTTGGCGCGCCGAGGAGTAGTTGACCTGCGACATGTCCCGGGAGACGGATTCATAGCTGAGCCCAACTCCGCCGCCGACGAGGCGCTGCGTTGTCTTGACCATTGGATCGACGGTGGAGCTCGTGCCGGCCGGCGCGATGGTTGATACCTTCTCCCCGGGTCGCAGGTAGGTGACCGTCCCCTGCTCGAGGATCTCCGGATCGGCTTCCTCGTTCCTCCCGGGCACCGGATCCCCCCCGCCGCGTCCAAGCGCGGAGATGCCGATCCCGCCGCCTCCGTCCGATTCGACGACCACAGAAAGATGCGCCAGCACGCGCTCTTTTTCGACCGCGGCGTCAACCAGCTCGTTCACGTCATCGATGCGCGGCAGCGACGCCGCGGCCGGTGTCATCTCCCGCGTCTGACTGGGCCGTGTGAGGTAGGGCAGGTAGATGACGCGATCCGCGGGTACCCGGTCAGTCCGCACACGTATCCCCCATGCGTTAAAAACTTGGATATGATAGGCGACTGGACGTCGATACTCATCCACTTCAATCCCGCCTATCACACGGTTCCCGTTGCACATCGGCAGTGTGCCGTCCAGATCATCCACTTCCAGCAGCTGCAGCTTAAACGCGCCTTTGTCAAACACTTTGAGTATCAGGATCCCACCGTCGACGAAGCGCCGGCGAACGATCATTGCCTCGATTTCGCCCATACCAAACCGCCCCGTGATCTCGCAGTTGCCCGGCCGGCTCCACTCCCGCCAAAGCGTCTCGATTTGCGTGTTGAGATCCTCGTCCTCTTTTCCGTTGGATCCGAGCACCTTCGCCTGCAACACGATTCCCGTCCCAACAACGTTGCGCTCAAATGCCAGGATCTCCGCGCCCATAATGTCCGAGTTCCGCTCGAGGTCGCGGCTTCGCGTCCGGACGATGTCCCGTGATGCGCTGTTGGCCTGTTCACCCGTTGCGTTGACCGTGGTCCAGTTCGCGCTGCGCGGGCCGCGGTCAGCGGCCGTGTAAAAGCCGCGCCCCAGCTGGCGGTAGACATCGCGGTGGTATGTCCATTTTGGCGCGACTCCATAAGCCATCCGTTTCAGAAGGCCCATATCCTTTGCCAAATCATCACCTCCTCCGGCCCAAAACGGCCACTGTCGAGCGCGGGCGCTCCAACCGTGAGATCTCTTTACTCAGGTCGGACTCCTGCTTGTAGAGCGTAGCCAAATCCCCATACCGGACCGTCCTCTGTCCAATCCGATACTCCTGCGCCCCGTTTTCGATCTTATTGATCGCCCGCAGGACAGCCGTGTGTCGCGCCTTGAGTTCCTCCAGTGTCATTACCATCCCCTCCATTTCCTGCGCCTGAACGTATTGCCGCTCCCCATCTGCCGCTGCTGCGACGGTTCGGCGCGCTGATAATGCTGCGGCTCCTGCTGCACGGCGGGCTGCCGCTCCTGCCGTGCCTGGTTGGCGCTGAGGGTGCGCAACCCATAGACGTCGGCGGCGCAAGCGGCATATACTTCGCAGTCCAGATAGTGGTTGTCCGCTCCGGTCACCTTTGGCCTCCAGCGGCTCACCAACCGGCCGCGGTCCCGCTCGATAACCTTATGCTCGGCGGTCACCATTTCCGCATACTCCGCGTCGCATTTGTCGTGCAGGTACCAGCCGCCATTCTCCTCATCCCGGAAGAAGCGGGCAAAGATCATATCCTTGTAAAAGTCCGTGTCCACCATGATCAGCGTCATGCCCCGGGAGATCCCGTCCCGGTCGATCGTCGTCGCCCGATATTTGGTCAGCATCCTGTTTGAGGAGCCTTTGATCGGCACCGCCCATTCGCGGTTGATCGCACAGAAATTGTACACATCGTCCGTCTGGTCTCCTGAGTCCACGCAGCAGAGGTTGACCTGATACCGACCGCCTGCGGGATCACGGTACCATGCGTTCATGACCTGCTCGATTTCCATCCAGGTAAACGCCTGCCCGTGCGCAACGTTGAAGCTCGTCATGTTCGGCATCCAGGCGCGGACCGTCCAGTAAAAGCTCTTTCGCTGCACGTCTACTCCTCCCGTCAGCATGGCTGCGCCTGTCGGGACCGTCATCGCGGGATACTGGCTCTGCCGTTGCAGCAGCTTCTCGGCATCCATCTGGCTTTCGACCTCGCGGTAGGGCTCCGCCAGCCAGGAGTTGATGAAGTTCTGCAGGAGCTCCGGATAATCCTTGCTCTTGAGGAACTCCGCCGCGATATCCCCAAATTTTATCCAGGGAGAATAGAAGGTATTGAAATGGAACGCAAGGCGCTTCCGGCTCCCATTGGATCGCGTGACCTCCCAGTGACAACTCCTGATCATGTCTGCCTTTTCGGTCTCGGTGATAACCGCGCCGCAATTCGGGCAGCAGTAGACCGCCTCCTTGCGGGCCCGTTCTTCGTCTGCGCCCTCCGGCCATTTGAGCTGCTTGAACTCAAAGCCCCAGCTCGTTCCGCAGTGAGGACAATCCACAAGACACTCCATCTGCGTGTCGGCTTTCAGCCAGCTCTGCCAGATCGGCCCCTGCTCAAAGACGGGCGTCGACGCACGCATCGTTTTGCGGTTCGCCGGGTAGGTCTTTTGCCGCTCCATCGCCAGCGCGGCGGGCGAGGCCTCCTTGCCCGCCCGGGCGGGGAATTTATCCTCCTCGTCGAGGAAGACGTTCTTGACCGGGCGGCTCGCGAGGTCGCTCGGCGAATTCGCGCCGACAATCCCCACGTAGACTCCGCCTGTAAAGTTGAGGTCGAGCCGTTTGCTATTCTCGTCGTAGCGCCGGCGAAGCTCGGGACACGCCCGGATCATCGGCTGAATCCGGTGGTCGCTGACTGATTCAGCCAATTCCTTTTGCGGATAGACCACCAGCATCGGCGCGGGATCGTTGCAGATCGCGTATCCCATCATATTGAGCATCGCTTCCGTGCCGCCGACCTGCGTCGGCTTTACCAGGATGATTTCTTCAACGTCCGGCGCTGTAAAAGCGTCCATGATCTCACGCAGATACGGGGTAAAGTCGGTGCGCCAGCGCCCAGGCTTATTGGATTCCCCGCTAGTCAGGACACGGTTGGCGTCGGCCCACTCGCTTACCGTCAGCCGCCCCGGAGGGCGCAGCGCCTGCAGCGCCTCCATAATCCAGTCCGGGATGATCCTGTCTGGCATCAAATCGCCTCCGTGGTGCTGGTCTTTGCGTCGTACACGCCCTCAACCGCCATCTGCTCGAGCATATCCTTGACGCGCTCGTCAATCGTCCTGTCAATCTGGCGGCCCCGGTCCGCGTCGACGTAGGGAGACACCATCAGACTTAGTTCGTGCCCCAAGCCGATCAGTGAGTGTTTGAGCACGATGAAGTACTTTGCAAGCTCATCCACAACCATCGCCCGCTCCAGGTACATGCCGCTGTTAAACCGATTGCGCAGCCGCGCAGCCTCCAGCTGTGCCTCTTTCAGCTGCGCCTCGTAGTGTACCTTCTGCTGAGCAGGCGTCAACTTCGAGGGATCGCTTGCCGCGGCCGCCGCGAGCTTCTCCCCCTCCTGCTTGCCACGCCAGTCAGTGACCGCACGGATGTCCCAGTATCCATGCTTATAGCGCGGGCACCCGGCACGCATCCAGTTGGAAAGTGTCGCCGGCGTCACACCGAAATACTCCGCCGTGAGCCGCGTACAGGCGATGATCGCCCCGCCCTCGAAATACAGCTCATCCTTTTCCGCCATTATTCCGCTCCTCCCCTGTCCCCCGGGACGGTGCCGTCCGATTCCTCTTCCATTCCATCCAGCGCCAACCACCACAGGACAATTTTTCGTCACTTTGCCGATTCCCGCCGCCCCGGCCCCAGGCCGGTTCTGCCGCACGGGCGTTCGGCATTCTTCACAAAATTCGTACGTAATCTGGCGGACAAACTCCGATCAAGATTTCAAACCCCTTTTTTGGTTTTTAATGCGGGTGATTGCCGGGCCTCGCAAGACCCGCGCGCGGGGTACCCCCGGGGAAGTACCTTAACGCATACGGCAGGCTGGCAATATCGCGGCGGCTCCTGCTCGGAGACGGTGGAAAACGCCCGCCCAGGGGCCTCAGCGTTGATGACTGGTGGATAACTTTCGAGCGGCGATTTGAATCCATTCCGGAGGTTTGAATCCAGCCCAATTTGAATTTAGGCATCAAAAAAGAGACACGCCCTTTCGAGCGCATCTCTCTAAGCATTATTATACGTCAAGAACGGTATGGATTTCAAGTGGACAAATGCGGACAAACCCGGACATTTCCGGACATTTACGGACACCTACCCCATGAAATACCCGCTGAATCGATCGAGGTCTCGAATCGCGGTGCCCAGCCGCCGACGCACGGTACGCTCGCACACGCCGTACTCTGCCGAAAGCTGGGCGTTGCTCTTTCCCTCGAGGTACTTCCGTTCAAGCAGCTCCCGCCGCTCATCGTCGGAGACCTGGTCGAGCGCGGTTACCAGCTCCCGCCGCAGGTCGTTGGCCTCCGAGGCGAGCTGCTCACACTCCTGCCGCACGGCGATCGCCGTCTCCTTGATCACGTCCGGCTCTCCCCGCCGACGCCCAGCCTGCACGATGCCGCCCGTGCCCTCGGCCATGCTATCCCAGCGGTCCGCCTCCCTGCACTTCCGCGCGAGTCTATCAATCGCTATGGCATATTTCCTCAGCTTATTCTTCTTTTCTTCGAGCGTCATAAAAGAGAGTCCTCCTATTGGATAGTATGGAAGGGATATGGAGCGGAGATTCAACACAAAAGCCTATGGATAGTAGATTTGTGGAGACGTTTCTAACGTTGGAGGCTACCAGACGAACTTTTCCTAGCGTTTTTCAATGCTAGGGGAAAGTTCCGGTGATATCCTCCAAGCTGGCATCGTCTCCATCAGGGGCGGGGGGAGTCGGGGGAAAGAAGGCAGAACTGCTGCCCGACCTCCGTAAAGTCGACGTCCATGTACTCGTTGAAGCGGGCGTTTTTCTGCTTGCGGAATCCGTAGTGATCCTGCAACTCCATTGAAAATTTGGTTGTGGAGAGCGGGTACCGCTCCCCATTCTGCTCGCACCAGCGCCGGTAGACCCCGTATAAAACCATCGCCTGCAGCGAGTTGCCCGGGGTGCGTGTCAGGCAGTCCTCAACAAACTGCTGCATCCGGTCCATGTCCTTGCGATACTCCTCGTTGGCGTAGTCCACCGCGGCGCACGGCGGCAGCCCCTCGTTATACCAGCCGATCGCGCCGGCGATCGCCCAGTTGAGGATACCCGATTTTTCCTCGCGCAGCTTATCCCCCAGCCGCCGATCAATTTTGTTCGCCGGGATCTGCGCCGTAAAAGGAATCATCTTGACGCGCCTCCAAATGCCGTCGTCCGAGCCGGTGATCTTTGGCCGGACGTTGGTGCCCATCATGATCTTGAACTCGGGGCGATATTCGATCTCGGCCTTATAGAGCATCCGGGCCGTAATCTTTTCGCCGCCGGTCATCTGCTTTACGATCCCCTCGTCGAGGCGGCAGCCGTCGTTGGGCTCGCTCGTCGTAACGAGGCGCGCGCCTTTAAGCCGCGCGACATCCGAGCTCGCGCCCCTGCTCCCGCGATCCTTTTGCATGACCGTTTCAGCTTGGCTGTTCTTGGCGTAGTCCCCCATGATCGAGCTGATCGTGTCAAGGAAGGTGCTTTTGCCGTTTTTGCCGTTGCCGAAGAGGAAAAACACACACTGTTCGATCGTCGAGCCGGTCAGGCAGTAACCGACCGTGCGCTGCAGGTACAGTTGAAGTTCCTGATCTCCCCTCGTGACGTCCTCGAGGAAGTGGATCCAGCGGGGGCACTTGGCGTCCGGATTGAAGTCTACGTCGGCCAGCATCGACAGCATGAGCTTGCGGCTATGCGGGCGCAGGCGGCCGGTCTTGAGATTGATCACACCGTTCTGCACATTGAGGGCATCCTTATAGCGGTCAAACTCGTTGGGCAGCACCGGTATGCCCTCGAGGTGCTGCGCCTCCTTGATCATGGCCTCCTTGCTCTTGGAGCTGCGTGTACGCCGCACGAGCTTGAGCAGCGGCGCGGCCTCGTCGTCTGGTTTGCGCTTTGCCTCCCCCTCCATCTCGTCGAGCAGTTCGTCGGCCCGCCGCTTGACCTCCCCGGTCTGGTCCTCCTGCCATCGCTTCCCTGTCCAGCAATACCACACCTTATCAACGTGGTCATAGCGCAGGTCCTTGTAGTTGGCGTCGCGGAACCGATGCGCGTTACCGGTGTCGTCGTGCGTATACTTTGTGGGATTTTGAGGGATGACCTGGTCTTCTTCCTCCGCTGGCAGGTCGGAGGCCGCCGCGGCCGATTTGCCCGGGGGCGGCGGGGGCGGCTCGTCCGGCATCGGCGGCTGCAGGGAATCACTTGGCCGGTCATAGGGAACAAACACGTCCTTACGCCCCCTGCAGGCGATTTCCACCGTCCTCTGGCCGTAAGTCTTACCTCCGCCGACCGAACGGTCCCATTTGGGCCGAAAGAGCGCAGATCGACGGAACATACGGTCCACCCGGTCCGGATCCGCGCCGTACCAAAATGCCAGATGGTTGGCCAGCCGCATATCGATTGAGGATTGATCGGGCGTACCGTCCTTGCGCTGCGGCACCTCTGCGGCAGAATAGGTCCCGTCATAAAGCCGCCGGAATGCCTCTCCGTTTTTGGATTTGTAGGCGATCTCCAGGATCTCCTCGTCCGAGAGATCGCGTACCTCTTCCCCCTGAGCTGATGACGCCCTCTTTTGAGTATCCGCAGAAGATGCGGCGAATTTTGCCTGCAACTTCGTCTGCTCGGGCGGAGAATCATTGAAGTACCGCTTATAAAATGCGCCTAGTTCCTCGGTGCAGTCGCGCAGAGGATATGTGTCGCCATCCGGATCAAGGTAGGCGTTGCCCGTAACGGTAAAATACCGGCCGCTGTCATAGACCTCGAGGCCGAGCATCGGCAGCTTGCGGCCGGTCCCGGGCAGCTTGCCGCGAAAGAGGATATGCACACCGGTACCGGAAGGGGATATCTCCGTATAACTCCGAAACGTCTCGACGATCTCCCTGGCCAGCTCGGATAGTTCCCCGCCGTCGACACAGTGATCGATGTCGATCCCCGCGATGCCGTTGGCAAATTCGATCCCGATGCCTTTGGCCCAACCGAGGGAAACGGCCTTGACTGCGGCCTCGAAACTCCCCCATGTCTCCGGTTTGTTGCAGGAGGCAAACGTCAAATTGCCGCGCTCGTCCGGGAAGGGGCAGAGCGGGGCCTTGTCGGGGAATCTGTGGCAGACCCACTGGCGCAGGCTTCGCAAGCTCTCTGGGACTCTATCATACACAGTATCACATCCGATCGTCTATCGTTATGCGGGATGGTATTGGGCGGGGTCTCCGTACCCCACGTAATTACCGACAAAGACCCGCTGTTTTCCCTCGTCGGTTTTGAGGGTCAGGCGCGCGATACGCCCAACCAGCTGGTCACGCACCTTGTCGACCTCCTCCGGGCCTCTCACCCGAAGGCCAAGCCGCAGAAAGTCGTCCATCAGTCTGCGTGGCAGCTGGTCTTCGTAGAAATACCGCGTTGCAAGGCTCTGACCGACCTGGTCCCCCGCGATGATCATCCAAGTCAGCTCGCATACAGTAAGACCGTCCGCTTTTCCGCGGCCGGCCTCACATTTTGCGGCAGTGACGATAGCGAGCTGATTGCCGTCCTGCAGCACTTATCTCACCTCCGATGCGTCCTGCTGTATCATATCCATCAGATATCCAAGCCCCGCCTGTACCTGCCCAAATAGCCTCCACGCTTCGGGCGCGCCGGCGTTTTCCGCCATCATCGTTCCCGCCCTGTCCAATGTCTCCTGTATGGCGGTCAAGAGCTTCAAGTGCCGCTGAGTTGACGCTGGATCCTCAACAGAGCGGTCGGTACATGGGACGCGGGTTTTCCTTGCCTGCTTTTCCCCGACCTTCTTTTCGGTTTTTTTACCGGGCTTTATGTCGGTACTTTCCTTCGATGATATCATGTGCTTCCCTCCCCATCCGTGAGGCTCCGGCTCAATTTTCGCGCGGAAACAGAGCCCCAGAGCCTGCGCTTTCGAGCGGATCGATATCTCTGATCGACCGAGGTCGGCTGCGATCTCCGACGCCGATTTATGTAAGGCGACCATCTGCCGCAGTTTGACGACCTCGTCCGGATCCCAACCCTTACGCTCCGCGCTCATTTCTGACCTCATCTCCCAAACTGTGCATCAGTTTGATCTTATATCGCGGCTTCTCCCGATGGAGCAATCCCGCCACCAGGTGAGTTGCCGCAAGCACAATCGCTATCCCACATGAAAGAGAAATACCCACGAGGAAATAGTACACCATGAAGTTCATAAATTTGCCACTCCTTTTGACGCGCTTCTGTGGTTTGTAGCCGGCAGGGCCCGCCTTCCTTTCTGGCGGAAGCGTATGAATCGTGCTGCAGCTAATCATCGTCTTCCTCCCCTGGCAGTTCGTCGTCGCCGGCGATTGCCAGATTGGCGGCACGTGCTTCCAGCTGGATTAGCTCCGCCTGCAGTTCGTCCAGCCGCCTCCTGCAGGTCTTGATTCCCGTGGCCGCGCAATCCGGGGCAGAGAGCTCGATGATCGACTTATAGATTCGATAGGCGGATCCCACCGCATCCAAGAAGTCCGCAGTCGCATCCCGGGTTACTTCCTCCGGCAGAGTCTCGACACTGTTTTTTTCCGCGTCCTCGAGTTGATTTCGCAAGGACATATTTTCCCGTCGCAGTTCAAAAACTCTCTTGAGCTTGTCCGTCAGCTCCTGGTCGATTCGGTCGTAGTCCTCCTTCATCTCATGCCGTGCAGCCTCGAACGCCTCCTGCCGAATTTTCTCGCGCTCTTCGTCGTCGACTTCAACGACGGCAACGTCGATTGGTTCAAGCTCAAGCTCCCGTACCCGGCTTTCAAGTTCTGAGATTTGGCGCGCCCGAGCTGACGCGCGTTCCCGCTCGACCCTCAGGCTTTCCTCTACCTGACTGGCCCGAAGTCTTTCGTCGGCGAGCTGCTTGACGGCTTTGTTGCGCTCCTTCACCACTGCCTCAAACTCCCGCTTGCTCATCTCGTCGACGGTCTTTTCCTCGCCATTTACAACATACTTCTTGGCAAGAAAATCTTCGCGCTCGGCGTCGGGAACCTGCAGAAGGGCCACCAGCTTGGTATAGCTCAAATTCGCAACCGGTTGCGAATTTGAGTACTGCATGGCGATGTTCATCAGGTTGCTTGCCGTCCTCTGGCTGAACTCCACGGAATCCCTCAGCCAGGCAGTCCATTCCCCATGTGGCAGTTTTTGCTTCGCCTCGATGAGGCGGCGGCCGATCTCGATGATATTCTGCGCGGTCTGCTGCTTATAGAAATTGATCTCAGCCGTGATCGTATCGATCGTGCGCGGCGCGGGCTGTCCAATATCCACAGCAGCAGGGGGGTCGGCCGGTGCCGCCATCATGTCCCGAACACTGAATTTTGCCATGCTCAGTCCCTCCCCTCGAGATATTCGGCCACCAATCGAAGGTAGTCCTTTGAAGCCGTGCAATTGGGGGAGTAATCCAGCAGCGGCCGCCCTGCATAGGTGGTTTCGGTCACCTTGACGGTATTGCGGATCTGCGTCTCAAAGACGGGATAGGGCTGTTCCTGCCGCATCCAGTCGTCCCCCTCCCGGCTGACGCGATTACGCTGGTACATGGTGAAAAAGCAGCCCGCCAGCCGCAGACGGTCGTTGCTGGTGCGTATGTCGTCGATCTGCTCGACGAGTTCCTGCAGGCCGTCGAATGCAAACCGGTCGATCTTGACCGGGATCAGGACGTCATCGCTGGCCATGAGCGCGTTGATCACGCTGATATTGATATCGGGCGCGTTGTCGATGACGCACCAGTCGTATTGATCGGCGACGGCCTCGAGGGAGCTGCGCATCCGATAATCCCTTGTGCGGCTCGTATCCACCAGCAGCGAGCTGTTTGCGGTGAGCAAACCCATGTTTGCAGGCACCAAATCGAGCCGGTCGTATTGGGAATGGCGCACCACCTCGGCGATCGGCATCGCGCGGCCGGTGAGAACGTCGGCCACGCTTGGCAGGTCGTAGCTGTGCAGCCCGAAAAACTTCGAGGCATTCCCCTGCTTGTCGTTGTCGATCAGCAGGACGCGGGCTTTGTAGTTCGCGGCCAGAATATGGGCAATGTTGATCGCGCTGACCGTCTTTCCCACTCCGCCCTTGAGGTTGATGATGCTGATGACTCTCATGTTGTCTCCTCCCGGATACGGCGTTGCCGCCGCACTTAAAATGGTAGATCGTCCGCGGGGGCGGACATCTCTGAAAAATCACCGCTCACGGGGGCGGGCGGCGTAGCTTGTCCGTTGGTTTCAGGCGGCGGATCCGGCAAGCCCCTTCCGTCGTCCGCCCTCTTGCTGCCGCCGCCAAATTCGACGTGATCGACGATAAGCTCGACCGCACGGCGGCGGGCTCCGTTGCGGTCGTCGTAGCTGCGGGTTTCAAAGTGACCTTCGACGATGATGAATTTGCCTTTTGTGAAGTACTTACAGACGAATTCCGCCGACTGCCGCCAGGCGATCACGTCGAAGAAATCCGCTGTGCGTTTCCCATCCACAAGGTAGGGCCTGTCCACTGCCAGGCGGAAGCGGCACATCGAGATGCCGTTGGGCGTATGCCTCAGCTCCGGAGTCTCAACCAGCCGCCCGGTCATGACTGTTTTGTTCATCCTTTTTTTCATCCTTTCCCCAGCTCATGATGCAATTCAGTGCAGCTGCGTTGATCCGCGCCCTGCGCTTTTCAAGCTCTTCGGGCGAGGCGTCTCGATAGCATGTGTCAAAAAAGCGCACCTGCGTCGATCCAACGGTCATTTCCTTGACCACTTTCCCCGAGTAGAGATACTCCAGCAGCTCCGGTCCAGAGCGCGGCCGCTTTTCCATGCCATCACCTCGCTTTATGTTATGACGTGGACTTCCTCAATCTTGCTTGTCCCGCTGTTTTTCGACCTCGTCAATTCTCTGCTGCGCATACAGTACAATGGATGTCAGGTTGTTCAGAGCCTCCTGTGCCTCGCTCACCGCTTTGCGCATGGCGGGCAACTCCTCCGGATTCAGCTGGCGGTCACGGTAGATCTCTTTGATTGCCGCGTAGGCCCCCGAAACGCCGTCCTCTGCGAGCGCAAGGGAAAACATCATGTCTCCCACCGACTCTGGCTCGAAAAAATCCGGAAGATATTGGCCGAGGCGTGTCTTGTTTTTGAGATGCCACAAGGCAAGGTATTTCGTGTCGTACGCCGCGCACATCCGGTCCACCACGTCGTCCGGCACCGGGGCTTTGTCGTTTTCGTAGTCGCTCAGCTGCCGGACCGATACCCCCAGCGCGCCGGCCGCATACTCCTGCGTCAGGGAGGCGTTTTCCCTGCACATCTTGTAATAATTCTTGCAGCAGTCGCTCATGGCCTAAACCGCCTCCTTGTGCGATAATATGTACATGAGGGGATCGATCTGGAGTGCCCTGCAGACGGCTCGTTCAAATGCGTCCGAGGCGGCCTTGGTCGTGCTGCACATGTATTTGCGCACGGTGCTGCCGGCATATCCGGTCGCTCTCCCCAGATCTTCGGAGTCCCAGCGGCGGATATCCATCTGCTTCCGGATCTCCCCGCGCAGCTCTGGAGATGAAATCATGCGTCTTCCTCCTCCAGGCTGGCAGACAGGCGGTAGTAGTTCGCATCCGCCCGTTTGACCTTTCGGATGCCCATTTCACTTAAATATCTGCCGAACATCGAGGCGGTTTCCGGAGGTTCCGCCATATCGCCGCACCACTCGACGTAAGCGTCGTACAATGCCTGTGCACGAACCTCTCCTTCGTTGCCTCCGGCATCGACGTAGGACCGCAAAAATGTCCGGATATTCGTGGCGGGTAACTGAGGCGCTTCGCCGAAAAGCAAATCAAGCTCGACATCCCCCACCAGAATCCCCTGCAGGACAACCCGATGCAGTTCTTCACGGCGTACGGAGGACATCCGGACGCTGTTGGCGTAATAGACGATCATCTGGAGCTTCTCCATGTCGAGGGTCACTCTCATATGCTGTCGCTTCCTTTCGTGATTTTGGCCAATGCGCCAAGCCGATAAAAGGTAACAATTGTTGACTTTTTCGGCAAAAAAAAGTAAAATAGACCTGACGGACCGCGTTTGGCAGAACATGGCGTTACAACGTATGGGAAGTACGTATTTGGGGTGCTGTTTCTGGCGAATCGGATGTGTGGAACGGACCGTCAGGTCGCGCAACGAGGACAATTTGACCGCAGCTTTTGGCAGGGCGCTGGTCAGGTTGTTTTTTCGTCGCATATTTTACTGTGCAATTGCATTATATCCGTTTATACGGACAATGTCAACCGTTTTTACGGATATTTGTGTGAGGAGGCGATTTTATTACCGTTAGTCAGCGACTATTTGAAATCTTGGGGGATCGATCCCTTACCCACGCTGAGCTGCATCGTGGTACAGGTATCAGTACAAACACCATAAGCGACTGGAAAACAAAAGGGACGAACCCATCGGCCGACAACATTGTCCGTATATGCGAATTTTTAAAAATTTCGACCGATTTTCTCCTCACGGGAAAAGAAAATAGCTCGCCTTCCCTGCGGGATGACGAGCGCGAACTGCTCAAGTACTACAATGCCCTGCCAGAACTTGAGCGTGGGAAGATCCTCGCAAGACTGGAGGACAAGGCTAAGGAGGCTGATGTCTTGCCGGGGCGTGTCGGATAAGGCGGCAAGGAAACATCATCTTTGTGGTCTTTGACTGACACCGTAGGCGCTGCTTTATTCGTCAATGGACAACGCAGGATAGTCAATAAAATCAGGAGGGAATCTTATGAGAAGAATTTTTACAGCTTTGCTTCTGTCATTGTGCTTAGCCTTCCCTCTTATCGCTTGCGGCGAGGCCGCGGAGGCCGCCCCCCAGCAGACTTCACCCGCATCAGAGCCGGTACCTGCCGCCGATCCCGAAAAAACAATCGAGGACATTGCGGACAGCGAGAATTCTCGAATCGGCGAATTTCAGCATTCCTACTTTCTCCCTCCGTCAGGCGGATTCAGCATTGAAAGCGTAACATACTATCCTGAGTTTGATGTCAAAGAAAAGGTCTTGAAAAATGTCATTGCCGTCGAAGCCGTAAGTGATTTTGACGCCCTGAAAGCCTACATGACAGACCTATGTTATGCTGAACTTTTTGATAAGCAAGGAAAGGACTATTCCGCATTGAATTCAGCAGTATGGCGAGATCAAGATAATGACCGCCTGTATATGCTATTCTACGCGGATGATGACATTTCGGATTTTTCCTACATAGTAATTGCGCCATTCGACGCCGAAAAAAATGATGGAAAAACGAAGCTCGTCTATGCTATCACAAAATGATGCGGAGGAAAACGTAATGATTGATTTCAACAGCAACAGCCTAATCAAATTGAAACCCATCAATATAAGTGGTGCTTCCAGCGTACAGCCTATGCTGGTACAGGGAGAAGAAATCCTGGCTGCTTTCCAGAGCATTCGCGACCAAGTTGTATTCACCAATAAGCGTATCATTTCCATCAATGTTCAGGGCATGACCGGGAAGAAAGTCGATTACACCTCGATGCCCTACAGCAAAGTACAGGTTTTTTCCGTGGAGACGTCCGGAACCTTAGATCGAGACTGTGAAATTGAGTTGTATTTTAGCTCCGTTGGCAAAGTCAAGTTTGAAATTACGGGATCCTTTGATATCGTGGGGTTCAATAAAACTATCAGTGAATATGTTCTTTAGCCCTGGCGTACGCAATAAAATGCCGCCCCGATTGGGGCGGCATCACTTTTAAGGAGTCGGTTATGCCCTATCTGATGTACCTGAGAAAGTCCCGTGCAGACGTTGAGGCAGAGGCCCATGGAGCGGGGGATACACTCGCCCGCCACCAGGATGAGCTTTTGCGAGCGGCAAAGCGTCTGAATCTGCCCGTCTCGAAAATATACCGAGAGATCGTCTCCGGGGACAGCATTGCCGCCCGTCCCGTCATGCAGCAGCTGCTCGACGAGGTCGAGCGCGGCATGTGGGAGGGCGTCCTGGTCGTTGAGGTGGAACGTCTGGCGCGCGGAGATACGATCGATCAGGGCATCGTGGCGCAGGCATTCAAGCTGAGCCACACCAAGATCGTCACCCCGGCGAAGATCTACGACCCCAACAACGAGTTCGACGAAGAGTATTTCGAGTTCGGCCTTTTCATGAGCCGCCGTGAGTATAAAACGATCAACCGCCGCCTGCAGCGCGGGCGGGTTGCCTCCGTCATGGAGGGGAAGTACACCGGCAACATACCGCCCTATGGATATACGCGCGTAAAGCTGCAAAATGAAAAGGGGTGGACGCTCGAGCCCGATCCCGAAGAGGCCGAAACCGTTCGCCTCATTTTTGAGCTTTACACACTCGGGGCCACTGATCCTGACGGAACAACCACAAGACTGGGCTCCAAGAAGATCGCGAACCGGCTTAACGACCTGCACATACCGACCCGGAAGGGCGGTTTGTGGACCTACAACTCTGTTGTGGCAATTCTGGAAAACCCCGTTTACTGCGGGCAGCTCCGGTGGAACCGCCGGCCGGGCGTCAAGTCGATCTCGGGCGGCGATGTGAAAATTTCGCGCCCTAAAAAACGCGACTACATCGTCACGCAAGGCCGCCACGAGCCGATCATCTCACGGGAGACATGGGATGCGGCCCAGGAGAACATTACACACAACCCGCCTATCCGGTTTGATGCGCATAAGCAAATGCGAAATCCCCTCGCGGGGCTCCTCGTCTGCGGTGTTTGCGGCCACATGATGGTGCGGAGGCCATATGCTAATCGTCAAGCATCTATGATCTGCCAATACCCTGGCTGTCCGAACGTCAGCGCCGATTTGCCGCTTATCCTCGCGAAGGTCCGGACGTCGCTCCAAGAATGGTTGGAGGAATATCGTTTGTCGATCGAAGGAGTCCACGACAAAAAGCCCGCGGGTATCGAGGCCGCAGAGAAGAGCGTCCGTCGCCTTGAAAAGGAGCTGGCGACGTTGGATCACCAGCTGAGCAAGGCACACGACCTGCTTGAGCAGGAAATATACAGCGTTGAGATCTTCCTGTCTCGAACCCAAAGCATCTCCAGCCGCAGGCAGGAATTACAGAACCAGCTCGACGAGCTGCAGCGTGAAGCCGATACGTATCGGCAAGCTGAGGCCGGGCGTAAAAAGATTATACCAAAAGTAGAGAATCTACTAAATGTATTTGATTCAACCATGGATCCGGCACAGCTGAACCAGCTGTTGAAAGAGGTCATCGACAAGATCGTATACACCAAGGCGCGAGGCGGGCGGCACGGTGATCCCAGCGACTTCAAGGTCGACCTATTCATGCGTCTTCCATAGTTATATATATAACCCTTGCGCTAAAGAGCTCGCCCACATCGAGATGGTTTCCGCGATCATCTACCAGCTCACCCGCTGCATGACGCCCGAAGAGATCAAGCGCAGCGGCTTCGACACCTACTTTGTCGACCACACCGCGGGCGTCTACCCGCAGGCCGCCTCGGGCTACCCCTTCTCGACCTCCGAGCTCCAGGTCTCCGGCGACACCCTTGCCGACCTCTACGAGGACCTCGCGGCCGAGCAGAAGGCCCGCAAGACCTACGACAACATCCTGCGCCTCGCCGACGATCCCGACGTGCGCGACCCGATCAAGTTCCTGCGGGAACGCGAAGTCGTGCATTTCCAGCGGTTCGGCGACGCGCTGCGCATTACCCAGGAGAACCTCGACGCGAAGAACTTCTACGCGTTCAACCCGAGCTTCGATAAAAAATGCAACCCGCCCCAGAAGCTCTTTTCGCCTCCCTGCACGCCCGACGCCGTGGCTGCTCCCGCCTGTGGCTGCGCCCAGCAGGCGCAACCCTGCCAGCCCTGCCAGCCCTGCGCCCAGCCCCGCTCCTGCGCGCCGGTCAACAACGCCTGCGGGTGCGGATGTGCGGTTCCCGCCGCGGAGCCTGCCTGCGGATGCGCGAACGCGGTCCCGGACACCGTCTGCGGATGCGCGGCCGTCGTGACGGAAACGACCTGCGGCTGTGCCGCCGCTGCGGACCCCGCCTGCGGATGCGCCGCCGCGATGCCCGAGAAGCCGGCCTGCGGCTGTGTGGAGACCCCGCCGGTCTACAGCTCCTTTGTGCCCAATCCGATCGGCATGAACAGCTGCTGCTGCGCGCCCCAGCCCGCCCCCTACGCCAAGCGCAATAAGCGCGGCGGCTGCGGCTGCGGCTGACCCGCTTTCCCCGCGCGCCTGCTCTTTGCTTTGGCAAATTACGATATCCCCGAGGGTCCCCGTTTACCGGGGGCCCTCTTTTTGCGCCCGCTTTGGCGCAAAAGGGGAGGGGCCCGCCGGGCGGGCCCCTCCCCTTTCGGCCGGATTATTCGCCGCCCAGCGTGATGCGGATGCCGTCGTGGGCGGCGACCGCGCCGGGGAATTCCTCCCGCGCGCGGCCGATCCACTCCTGCGGGTCGGCAAACGCGGGGCTGTAGTGGGTCAGCCACAGCCGCCGGGCGTCCGCCCGCGCGGCCAGGCGCGCGCTCTGGGAAAAGAGGCTGTGCATCTTTTCCCGGAGCTTTTCCTCCATCGCGTCGTCGCCGTACATCCCCTCGGCGATCATCAGGTCCGCGTCCCGCGCGAATTCGGCGATCGCCGGGATGGGCAGCGTGTCGGTGCAGTAGCAGACGGAAAGCGGCCTGCGCGCGCCGTCGAGCACCTGCTCCGGCTCGATCCGCCGCCCGTCCGGCAGCGTCACCGCCTCCCCCGCGTGCAGCGTGCGGTAGAGCGGTTTGGGGATTCCGAGCGCCTCGGCCTTTTGCGGGTTGAAGACCGGCTTGCGGGCCACCCGCACCCGGTAGCCGTAGCAGGGGATGCGGTGCTTGAGGGGGAGGCTGGAGACGGTCAGGCCGTCCCAGCCGTCCAGCGCGTCCCCGGCGCCCAGCTCGACGAGCTCGACCGGGTAGGGCACCGGCGCGATCATCATCAGGGCGGGCACGACGTACCGCAGGCCGGGCGGCCCCGCGATCGTGAGCGGGGTGGTCTTGCCGCTGTTGCCCGCCGAGAGCAGCAGCCCGGGCAGCCCGGCGACATGGTCGGCGTGGTAGTGGGTGATCAGCAGGGTGTCCAGCCGGCTCAGCCGGCACCCGGCCGCCCGCAGCGCGAGCTGGGTCCCCTCGCCGCAGTCAATGAGCAGCGCGCGGCCCTGGTATTCCATCCAGCAGCAGGTGAGCCAGCGGTTCCCCAGCGGCATGAAGCCGCCCGTCCCCGGCAGACAGACCGACAGCATCCAAATTCCCCCTTTCTCCGCGGATATTCCTATTATAGCACGGCGGGGGGCGGTCTTTCCTCCCGCGGTTGACTTTTCAGGCAAAATGATGCAGAATGTGATTAAAATATGTGGCTCGTCTGGAAGGATCGTGCATCAAAACGCGCCTTTCCGCACACCTATTAGAAAGAAGCGGCGCGGAGGACGGCTTTGCGTTCCCGCCCGCCCGAAATGACACCACCGCAGCATGAAGAAAGAAAGGATTTCGATCAAAATGTCTGTCAAACGGATTACCGCAATCTGCCTGGCGCTCGTCATGATGCTCTCCCTGGCAGTCGGCGCGTCTGCGGCATCAAACTACAGCCTCAAGGTCCAGAATAAGTATGTCCAGTTTTACAGGGGAGGAAGCCTCACCGGGTCCTATCTCTCCAAGGACGGGGCGGTGTCCCTCACCTCGAGCAAGGGCGACCTGCTCGTCTGCTTCACCGACTCGACCGGGAAGTCCCGCCGGATCACGCTGGGCAGCCAGTCCGACCTGAGCGTCACCGGCTCGCTTCCCTCGCTTTCCCTCTCCAAGACGCTTGACAGCGACGTTCAGGTGACCATCGGCGGCACGGTCGGCACGCTGACCGTAGCGGGCGCCAACAAGGTCACCGTCTCGCGCGGCGCGACGGTCACGACCGCCAAGCTCACCAGCAGCAAGGCCAAGCTGACCGCTTCGAGCGGCTCCAGCGTCAAATCGGTGACCGCCGTGACCAAATCGTCCGTCTCGGGCACCGTCGGCTCCCTCAAGACGGGAAGCGGCAGCGATTCGGACAGCACGAGCGGTTCCTCCGCCCTCAAGCTGAGCACCCGGACGATCGACGCCGATTACGGCGACAGGCTCAGCTCGCTTCAGGACGACCTGGAGGAAAACGTCACCGCCTCCTATAACGGCCGCAAGGTGTCGGGCAGGGTGAGCTGGGTCTCCTCCGGCAGCACCGTGATCCGCCGCAGCGGCACCGTGCGCTTCCTCTTCACCCCCGACAGCAGCAGCTACAAAAAGACCTACGGCTCGATCTACATCGACGTGGACGGGGGCGACGACGATGACGACAGCAGCACGAGCAGCACCGGCGTCAAGCTGACCACCAAGACGATCCGCGCCGATTCGGGCGACCGCCTGCGCGACCTGGAGGACGACCTCGAGGACAACGTCAAGGCCACCTACGACGGCAAGACGATCTCGGGCGAGGTGAGCTGGGATTCCTCCCGCTCCACCGTCGTCAAGAAGAGCGGCAGCTACAAATTCGTCTTCGAGCCGGACAGCAGCCGGTATAAGACCACGACCGGCACCATCCGCATCACCGTGGACGGCGATGACGATGACGGCGATGACGACGTCGAGCTGCGCATCGGCTCGATCAACGTCAAGAACACCACCACCCGCCTGCGCAGCCTCGTGAGCGAGCTTGAGGACGAGGTCGACGCCTACGACGACGACGGCGACCACATCAGAGGCGAGGTCAAATGGGTCTCCGACACCACCCGCGTGACCAAGACGGGCTACTATGAGTTCTACTTCATCCCCGACAGCAGCAAATACGACCGGGTGCGCGACGAGATCAAGATCACCGTCAACGGCAGCGGCTCGAGCTCGAGCAGCAAGAAGCTGACCCTCAAAACCGACAGCTTCAAGGCCGACAAGGACGACCGCCTCTACTACTACGAGGACAAACTCGAGGACAACGTCACCGCCCGCAACAGGGACGGCGACAAGGTGAGCGGCAAGGTCAAGTGGGTCGATGAGAGCGCCCGGATCACCAAGACGGGCAGCTACGACTTCTACTTCATCCCCGACAGCAGCAAGTACGAGAAGACCCGCGGGCAGATCAAGATCACCGTCAGCGGCAGCGGCAGCGGCGCGGTCCACTTCAACACCTCCTCCTTCCGCGCGGACAAGAACGACCGGCTCTACGAGTACGACGACGAGCTCGAGGACAACGTGCACGCCTACAATTCGGACAACGACCGGCTGGACGGCGATTTCGAGTGGGTCGACGAGGACACCAAGATCACCAAGAGCGGCTACTACAGCTTCTACTTCTATCCCGACAGCAGCAAATACGACCGGACCAAAGGACAGATCAAGATCAACGTCCGCTGACAAACGAACGAAAAAAGGCGGCCCGCGCTCGGCGGGCCGCCTTTTGGATTCCCGGGGACTATTTTACGTCGAAGCGGTAGATGGTCGTGTGGTCGTAGAGCTCGCCCGCCCGCAGGACGGGGTTCGGCCACTCGGGGTGATTGACCGAGTCAGGCGCGAACTGCGTCTCGAGGCAGAGGCCCCCCCGTTTCTCATAGTAGCAGCCCTCCTTGCCGAGCTGGGTGCCGTCGATGAAGTTGCCCGAATAGAACTGCACGCCCGGCAAGGTCGTCAGGCAGGTCATATGCCTTCCGCTCGCCTCATCCCACATTTCGGCGCAGGGGCCGAGCTCGCCCGCGGGGGAATTGAGCACCCAGTTGTGATCGTAGCCGCCGCCGTAGTTGAGCGGGAGATAATCCGCGTCGATCCGCTCCCCGACCCTGTGGTAATCGCGGAAGTCCATCGGCGTGCCCTCCACCGGCAGGACCCTGCCGGTCGGGATGCTCTCGGCGTCCGCCTCGGTGAAATGGTCGGCGTAAATTTTCAGCTGCTGGCCGAGGATCGTGCCTGAGTTGTGGCCCGCGAGGTTGAAGTAGGCGTGGTTGGTGAGGTTGCAGACGGTGTCCGCGTCGCTCGCCGCCTCGTAGTGCAGGACCAGCTCGTTCCGGTCGGTGAGGGTATAGGTCATCGTGACGCTCAGGGCGCCGGGGTAGTGTTCCTCCCCGTCGGGGCTCACCAGCCGCAGGCGCAGCGCCTGCCCCTCCTCGCAGGAGATCACCTTACCGGCCCACAGCTTCTGGTCAAAGCCGACCGTGCCGCCGTGCAGGTGGTTGACGCCGTTGTCGTTGAGCGCGAGCTGGTACTCCTTCCCGTTGAGGGTGAACCGGCCCTTGCCGATGCGGTTCGCGCAGCGGCCCACCGCCGCGCCGAGATAGTATTTGTTCACCTTGTAGCCCGCGTAATCCCCGTAGCCGAGAATGACGTCGGCCAGCTTTCCATCGCGGTCGGGCGCGAGGACCGACACGAGGTGGCCGCCGAAGTCGGTCGCGGACACCTGCATACCGTTTTTGTTCCGCATCGTATAAAGGGTCGACTGTCCCAAGTCGGTCATCAAATAGGGGGCCTGGGTGATCGTTGTCATCTCTACCGCTCCTTCTCCTCATCTCTGTCATGGACTGCGAACATGCTTCTATTATAGGCGCGTTTGCCCGGAAAGTAAAGCAGCCCGCCAAACGGCGGGCCGCTTTTTATTCCGCCGTCCCGGCGGGGGCGGTTTCATTTTTCTCCGTGTCCCGGGCCTCCCGGCGCGACGCGATCACGATCAGGGTGCCGCGCGCGACCTCGATGCGCGCCGTATCGGCGGAAAACTCGTTGCTCACCCCGATCGGCATCGACGGGGAGAGCCGCGCCCCGGTGAGCGGGTATTCCACCCCGCGCAGCGTCACGCCCTCACATTCCCCGGCGGCGAAGACCGACAGATACCATCCCTCCATGCGGGGCAGCTCGAGCGCGCCGTCCCTGACCGCCCAGGCGCGGTTGTCCGCCGAGAGGATGACTCCCCGCGCGCCCTGCGTGCAGAGCCAGCAGAGGGCCTGCAAATTGGCGACCGTGTGGTCGAGCCTGCCGCCCAGCGCACCGACGATCACGAACTCCCGGCAGCCGCGGCCCAGCCCCAGCCGCAGCCCCGTCATCGTGTCGGTGTCGTCCTTGCGCACGGGGGTGCGCACCACTTCGACGTCCGGGGCGATCTCCCCGCCGTAGGAGTCGAAGTCCCCGACCGCGAGGGCGGGCTTCAGCCCGAGCCGCAGCGCGGCGGGATAGCCCGCGTCGCACGCGATCACGAGGTCGCCCGGCGCGGCTTTCAGTTCCACGCCGGCGCGGTCCCCGGACGGCCCGCCCGCGACCAGGAGACAGCGGCCCGTCCCCCTGGGGGCGGGCCGTCTCTTTACGCGCATGCAGTCGGGCGGGTTGGGGCGCGTCTTATGGAAGGCGATGCACGCTTCGCAGTCCCCGTGGCGGGGGCAGTCTCGCGGGCAGGCGCAGTCGGGATTCTTCGGCATCATTTTTTCTCCTGTGGGTCCTTCAGTTCCCATTCCTTTAGCTTCTTCGCGTCTTCATAGAGCGCGCGGTAGCTCGCGTGGCGCGACGGGTGGATCATCCCCTCCCGCAGCGCCTCGAGCACGGCGCACCCCTTTTCCACCGTGTGGGAGCAGCCGGTAAACCGGCAGTTCCCCGAAAATTCAGCGAATTCCGGAAAGCAGCCGGCGAGCTCCTCCTTGCGGATGATCTCGTACCGTTCGAGGTCGACCGCCGAAAAGCCCGGCGTGTCGGCGATCCAGCCGTCCTCCCCGATGGGATAGAGCTCGACGTGGCGGGTGGTGTGCCTGCCGCGGCCGAGCTTGCGGCTTGTCTCCCCCGTCGCGATCGACAGCCGCCCGTCGATGCGGTTGAGTAAGCTCGATTTGCCCACGCCCGTGTTGCCGGAAAAGGCGCTGATCCCGTGGGAGAGCGCCGCGCGGATCTCTTCGAGGCCCTCGTCGCTCTGCCGGGAGACGGCGAACACCGGGATGCCGACCGTCCGGTAGATCTCCTCGAGCGCGTCGGGTCCGCCGAGGTCGCTCTTGGTGATGACGAGCATCGGGCGGATCTCCTTGTGGCAGGCGATCGCCATCAATTTGTCGATGACGAGCGCGTTGGGCGCGGGGTCGGAGACCGAGGCCACGATCACAAAGGTGTCGACGTTGGCCAGCGGCGGGCGCACGAGGGCGTTTTTGCGGGGCAGGATCGCCGTGACGTATCCGGATGCCTCCCCCGTCGGCTCGAGCTCGACGCGGTCCCCGACCAGCGGGCTCACCCCCTCCTTGCGGAAGAGGCCGCGCGCGCGGCACTCATGGAGGACGCCGTCCGCCTGCACGTAATAAAAGCCTCCCGTCGCCTTGACGATCAGTCCTGTGCGCTTGTCCATCGCCGTTACTCCGCGAAGTCGGACGAGTAGTCGTCCAGCAGGTAGTAGCCGTTCTCGTCGAAATCGAGGTCGTAGACCTGGTAGAGCTCGCCGTCGAAGTAGATCTTGACCGACGCGTAGCCCTCGCCGGTGAAGTAGGCGGGCCATCTGCCCAGCTCGGCCGGGTTGACCGTCTCCTTCTGCACCTCGGTGCCGTCCTGCGCCGCCGTCATCTCGACCATCCGGTCGACCCCCGCGGGCAGCGGGATGATGAGGCGCAGGCGCTTGTTCGACTCCGCCGTGCCCGCGATCGTGATGTCGACCGGCGTGCGCGGCGACACCTGGGAGTCCTCCGCCGGGCTCTGGCTGACGACGAGGCCGTTCATCGCCTCGTCCTCGTAGTCCTCGTCGTAGGTGATCTTGCCCACCAACAGGCTGCGCTGCTGGAGCAGGAGCTTGGCGTCGTCGAGGCTGATCCCCTCGAGCGGGGGCACCGTCACCAGCTTCTCCTCGCGGCCCATGCTCTTATAGACGGTGACGATGTCGCCCGCCGCCACCTGGTCCCCCTCGGAGGGGATCGTCTGCACGACGCTGCCCGCCGGGACGGTGTCGCTGTACATCTGCTTGGGGTCGGCCGTCAGCCCCCACTCGGTCAGCTTGGCGACGACCTGCTCGTAGTCCTGGCCCGAAAAGTCGGGCAGCGTGACCATCTGCTTGCCCTTGCTGATCTTGACGCGGATTTCCGAGCCGACCTTGACCGTCGTGCCCTCCTTGGGGCTCTGCTCGTAGATGACGCCCTTGTCATAGTCGGTGTTGTAGACCGGGTCGTCCTCCGGGACGATCTCGAACTCCTCGTATTTGGGGGAGACGCGCACCACGTCGTATTTTTCTCCCACGAGGTTGGGGACCTTCTTGTCCTCGACGCTCGCGAAGGGGTTGTTGAGGTAGATCATCCAGCCGATGAAGGCGGCCGACACGATGACGAAGGCGGCCGTCACCCCCGCGAGCACCGGGATGACCGGGGCGCGGCGGGGCTTGTCCTTTTTCTTTTTCTCCTTCTTGCCGCGGCGGGCGTTCTGGATGGCGTCGGAATATTTGCTGTCGTCGTGCGCGAGGGGCGCGCTGAGGTACTTGTACTCGAAGGAGATGGAGGGGTCGCGCTTGAATTCGTCGATGTCGCGGAGCATCTGCGCCGCCGACTGGTAGCGCTTGCCCGCGTCCTTCTCCATCGCGTGCATCGTGATCTCCTGGAGGCCCTCGGGGATCGAGGGGTTCACTTCGCGGGGGAGCACCGCCTTGGACTGGATCTGCTTGAGCGCCACCGACACCGGCGTGTCCGCCTCGAAGGGCACCTTGCCGGTGAGCATCTCATAGAGCATCACGCCCACCGAATAGATGTCGGTGCGCGCGTCGATCGTGTCGCCCGCCGCCTGCTCGGGGGAGATGTAGTGCACCGAGCCGATCGCCTTGTCGGTGAGGGTGCGCGTCTCGCTGCGCGCGAACCGTGCGATGCCGAAGTCGGTGATCTTGATCGTGCCGTCCGAGAGGAGCATGATGTTCTGCGGCTTGATGTCCCGGTGGACGATCCCCTTGTCGTGCGCGTGCTGGAGGGCCCGCAGGATCTGGACGGTGAAATGCACCGCCTCCTTCCACTTGAGGACCTTCTCCTGCTCGATGTATTCCTTGAGAGTGATGCCGTCGATGAACTCCATCACGATCGACTGGAGCCGGTCGGAAAAGCTCACGTCGTACACCCGCATGATGTTGGGGTGGTTCAGCACCGCCATCGCCTTCGATTCGTTCTTGAACCGGCGGCGCATGTCGGCGTTGTCCATATATTCCTCGCGCAGAATCTTGACGGCCACGATCCGGTCCTCGATGGTGTCGTACGCCTTGTAGACGTTCGCCATCCCGCCGATGCCGATGATCTCCATGATCTCATATCTGCCGTCAAGCTTCTTGCCCAGATATTTATCCATCTAAATTGTCCTCCCGCTTATTTCGCGACAACGACGGCCGTGATGTTGTCCGGCCCGCCAGCCTTGTTCGCTTCGTCGATCAGCAGGAAGATGTCCTGCTCGCTTGCGCACGTGGTAATGAGCTCCATATGTTCCTCCGGCGGCGCGTAGTTATAGAGCCCGTCGGTGCAGAGCAGCAGCCTCCCCGACGGAAAGGGCTGTTCCATGTACTCCACTTCCACCGTCCGCTCCACGCCCAGCGCGCGGGTGATATAGTTGCGTTTCGGGTGGCTGCGCGCCTCCCGTTCGGTGATCTCGCCGCTCTCGATGAGCAGCTGCACCACGCTGTGGTCCCGCGTGATCCGCCTCAGGGGCCCGCCCTCCGCCGCCAGGTAGGCGCGGCTGTCGCCCGCGTGCGCGATATAGAGCATGTCTCCCAGCAGCACCGCCACGACCACCGTGGTCCCCATGCCGCGCAGCCCCTCGTCCGCCGCGCCCATGTCGTAGATCACCGCGTTGGCCGCCGTGACCGCCGAGAGCAGCAGCGGCTTTATCGAAGCCGGGAGGGGATGCGCCGCCAGCCCGCGCGAAAGCGCCTGGCCGATGATCTCCACCGCCCGTGAGGAGGCGATGTGGCCGCCGTTTTCGCCGCCCATCCCGTCGCACAGCACGACATAGGCCGTGGACGCGTCGACGATCTCATGGACATAGGCGTCCTGGTTCGTCGCACGCACACAGCCCTTGTCGGTGCCGCCAAATATCCGTATCAATTGAAATCCCCCTTTTCCGCGCGCGGCGTCCTGCCTCGAATCGCCCGCCGCGGCTCATGTCCGCCCCGCGGACCCGGCCCTATTCCCGCGCGGCGTCCTGCCGCCGCAGCTGCCCGCAGGCCGCGCTGATGTCCGCGCCCAGCTCCCGGCGGATGGTCGCGTTGACCCCCAGCCGCTGCAGCTCGTGCTGGAACCGCTCGATCGCGGCGCGGTCCCCCCGCCGGTAGCCCGTCTCCGCGACGGGGTTCACCGGGATGAGGTTGACGTGCGCGCCCATGCCGCGCAGCCGCGCGGCAAGCTCCGCCGCGTGCTCCGGCGCGTCGTTCACGCCGGCGATCAGTGCATATTCAAACGAAATCCGCCGCCCGGTGGCTTCAAAATAGTCGCGGCAGGCCTCCAGCAGGCGGTCGATATGATACTTTTTGTTGATTGGCATGGAAAGATTCCGAATCGTATCATTTGGCGCGTGCAGCGACACCGAGAGGGTGAGCTGCAATTTCCGCTTTGCGAGCTCGTAGATCCGGTCGACCAGCCCGCAGGTGGAGAGGGAGACGTGCCGCAGGCTGAGGCCGAGCCCCCGCGCGTCCGAAAGGTTCTCCAGAAACGCCATGACATTGTCGAAGTTGTCGAGCGGCTCGCCGATGCCCATGAGCACGACGCCGTCCACCCGCTCGCCGCTGTCCGCCTGCGCGGTGTAGACCTCGTCGAGCATCTCGGAGGCGGTCAGGTCGCGCACCCGGCCGGCCAGCGTCGACGCGCAGAATTTGCAGCCCATCCGGCACCCCACCTGCGTCGAGATGCAAAGGGAGTTCCCGTGGCGGTAGCGCATCAGCACCGCCTCGACGCAGTTGCCGTCCCGCAGCTCATACAGGTATTTTACCGTACCGTCTATGTTGGAAACAAGTCTTTTTTTGATACGGATGGCGTTTATGTAGAACTTTTCGTCAAGCTGACCGCGCAGGGAGGCCGGGAGATTGCTCATTTCGGCAAATGTGGACACCCTTTTTTCGTGCAGCCAGCCGAAAATCTGCCCCGCGCGAAAGCGCGGCAGCCCCAGCTCCGCGACCGCCGTTTCCAGTTCCGGGAATGTATAGGATTTCAGGTCCAGCCCGCCCATTCGTTCACCGCCCCGCAGTCAAAATGTTTGGCCCGATCACCGCCGCTCGAGGCAGGCGGTGAAAAAGCCGTCGGTATCCTCCCGCTCCCCCGTATGCGTCTCCTGCGAGATCAGGCCGAAGCCCCCGTTCTCCGCGAGGAACCGCTCGACGACCCGCTCGTTTTCCGCCGGAAGCAGCGTGCAGGTGGAATAGACCAGCCGCCCGCCGCTCCTAAGGTATTGTGAGGAGGTTTGCAGGATTTTATACTGGATTTCCGGCAGATTCTGGATGCTCCCGGGGGGCTTGTACTTGATCTCCGGCTTGCGGCGGATGACCCCGAACCCCGAGCAGGGCACGTCGCAGAGCACCCGGTCGAATTCCCCGAGCGCCGGGTCGTACACCCCCGCGTCCCCCGCCGAGGCGGTGACGATCGACACGCCCAGGCGGCGCGCGCCCTTTGCCACCAGATCGGCGCGCTTTTGGTGCAGGTCGCGCGCGACCACCTCGCCGTGGTTTTCCATCCGCTCGGCGATCGTGAAGGTCTTGCCGCCCGGCGCGGCGCACGCGTCGAGCACCCGCTCGCCCGGCAGCGCGCCAAGCGCCTCGGCGCAGAGCTGGGAGGCGCGGTCCTGCACGTGGAAGAGCCCCTCCGCGAAGGCGGGCAGCGTCTCGACGGCGAGCCTGCCCCGCACCGCCACGCAGCCGCCGGGCGGCGCGGCCGGGACGGCTTCCGCCCCCTCCGCCGCGAGCCGCTCGCAGAGCGCCTCCGGCGTGATCCGCAGGGTGTTGGCGCGCAGGTAGACGGGCGCCTTGCCGAGCGAGCCCGCGAGCATCCGCAGGGCGGCCTCCTCCCCGTAGGAGGCGAGCCACTCCTCCACCAGCCAGGCGGGACAGGAATAGTCGACCGCGAGCTGTCCGGCGCGGGAGCCCCCCGCGGGCGGGACGGCCTTGCCGTCCCGCAGGAAGGCGCGCAGCACCCCGTTCACGAACCCCGAGGCGCGCGCACAGCCGAGCGATTTTACAAGGTTGACGCTCTCGCTCACGGCGGCGTAGTCGTCCACGCCGTCCATGTAGAGGAGCTGGCAGACCCCCATCCGCAGGGAAGCGCGCACCGCCGGGGTGAGCGCGGAAAGCGGCTTGGCGGAGTAGCGCGCGAGGATGTGGTCGATCGTGAGCATCCGCTCGAGCGTACCGTAAAAGAGCGCGGCGGCAAATGCGCCGTCGCGCGGGGAAAGTCCGTTTTTGGCGGACAGCGCATCGATCACGAGGTTGGAGTAGGCCCCCGCCCCCTCCATCCGCATCAGCGCCTGCGCCGCCGCCGTACGTGCATCCTTCATGGCGCGGCCCCGGTCAGTCGCGCCGGCGGTTGCCGAAGAGAAGGATCAGCCGCATCAGCTGCGCCACCGAGACGAGCAGCGCCGCCACATAGGTCAGCGCCGCCGCGCGGAGCACCTTGCGGGCCCCCTCCAGCTCCCGGCGGTCGAGGAAATTTCCGTTCTCGAGCGTCGCAAGCGCACGGGAGGAGGCGTTGAACTCGACCGGCAGCGTCACGAGCTGGAAGACGGCGACGAGGGAAAAGAGCAGCAGCCCGATATCCACAAGCGTCCCCGAGAGGAAGAGCCCGACGATGATGAGCGGGATCGACAGCTTGGAGCCGAAATTGGTGATCGGGATGATCGCGTTGCGGAAGGTGAGCGGCGCGTAGTGGGTCGCGTGCTGCACCGCGTGGCCGCACTCGTGGGCCGCCACGCCAAGCGAGGCGACCGAGTCGCTGTCGTACACTCCGGCCGAGAGGCGCACCACCCGTTCGCCGGGGTCGTAGTGGTCGCTGAGCTTGCCGGCGACGCGCTCGACGCGCACGCCCGTGAGGCCGTTGTCGTCGAGGATGCGGCGGGCGGCCATCGCGCCCGTCATCCCGCGGGAGACGCGCACCCGCGAATAGCGGTTGTACGCGCCCGAGACCTGCGCCTGCGCCCACGCCGCGAAGAGCAGCGCGGGCACGACGAGGATCAGATAGTAGTAGTCAAACGGATAAAACATCAGTTACTCCCTTTCGTTGGGGGATTCCCCCAGCCTGGTCCCCGCGGCGACGGGATGTCCCCGCAGGTAGTCGGCGGCGTTCATCCGGCGGCCGCCCTCGGCCTGGATTTCCACCAGTTCGACCGCCCCCTCGCCGCATGCCACGGTGAAGGACTTTCCGCCGAGCAGCTCGCCCGGCGCGCCCTTTCCCTGCGCGGCGCGGGTGCGGTAGACCTTGAGCAGCTTCCCGCCGAGCGTCGTGTGCGCGACCGGCCAGGAATTCATGCCGCGCACGAGGTTGTGCACCTCCCGCGCGGGCTTTGAAAAGTCGATCTCCGCCAGCTCCTTGGAGAGCATCGGCGCGTAACAGGAGGCCGCGTCGTCCTGCGGTTCGCGCGGGGCCCGTCCCGCGGCGATGAGCGTTACCGTCTCGGAGAGGGCCTGCGCGCCGAGGGCCGCCAGCCGCTCGTAGAGCTCGTCCGACGTCTCGTCGGGGCCGATGGGGGTCGCGCGGCGCAGGATCATATCCCCCGTGTCCAGCCCCTCGGCCATATACATCGTCGTGACGCCCCCTTCGGCGTCCCCGGCGATCACGCTCCACTGGATGGGCGCCGCGCCCCGCCAGCGGGGCAGCAGCGAGCCGTGCACGTTGACGCAGCCGTACTTCGGCAGCTCCAGGATCTCCTTCGGCAGGATTTTGCCGTAGGCGACGACGACGACCAGTTCGGGAGAAAGCTCCCGCAGGATCGAGAGCGCCTCGCCGTCCCGCATTTTGGCGGGCTGGTAAACCGGCAGCCCGCGTTCGAGCGCCAGCTCCTTGACGGGCGGCGGCATCAGCTTGTAGCCGCGGCCCCTGGGCTTATCCGGCTGGGTGAACACCCCGGCCACCTCGTGCCCGTCGTCCAGCAGGCGCGCCAGGCAGGGCACCGCGAAATCGGGGGTCCCCATGAAAACGATTCTCATCGCGATCCCTCCGTCATTCGGTCTCCTCGAGCTCCTCGGGGTCGAGCATCCGGTCGGCCTTGTCGATGAAGAGGACGCCGTCGAGGTGGTCGGTCTCGTGGCAGACCGCCACCGCGAGGTACCCCTCGGCCTCCAGCTCGAACGGCTTGCCGTAGCGGTCCTGCGCCCGCACCCTGAGCTTCTGGGGGCGGTGGACCATGCCGTACTGGCCGGGCACCGAAAGGCAGCCCTCGCCGCCGTACTGGTCCCCCTCCTGCTCGACGATCTCGGGATTGACGAGTTCATGCCGGCCCTCGCCCACATCGATGACGACCGCGCGGCGCAGGATGCCCACCTGCGGGGCGGCGATGCCCACGCCGTCCCCCTTCATCGTCTCATACATATCGTCGAGCAGCGTCCACAGCCGCTCGTTGAACTCGGTGACCGGGCGGCTCTTTTTGCGCAGCCGCTCGTCCCCCTCCTTGATAATCGTCCGTAGCGCCATGATTCTATCCCCTTTGTAATCTGTGTGGAAATATTTCCTTATAGTTTATTCAATCGTGACATCCGGCTGGTTCCACGCGGTGAGCGTCGTTTCCGTTTCGGAGAAGAGCTGGTCGGTTTTCCCGTCCACCGTCACGCTCGCACGCGAGGTCACCCGCTGGCCGACGAGCAGCCCTTCGGGATTGACGAGGTAGGTCGCGCTGCTCTCAAGCACCTGCTGGCCCTCGGGGGCCTGCTTATTGAGATCGGCAAGGGCCTTTTCGTTCATCTCGAACGTGTATTCGGTGCCGGTGTCCCACTCGGTCGTGGTGACGACCGCGATCCCGTTTTTCAGGCGGCCGCCGAAGGGCGCGAAGCTGCCGCCCGCGTCCCCCTGCTCCTGCCACGCGCCCTCGACGAGGGAGTAGACCTTTCCGCCCTGCATCTTCATCTCGGTGACGACGGTCTCATCCCCCATCGCGGTCTCCGAGCGGTAGAGCGCGTCGGTTTGCCTGCCGTCGCGCACGAAGGTGAGCGTCTCCTTCGTCACGGCGTCGAATCCCTCGACGATCCCCTGCTCGCTCGAGAGGGTCACCGTCACCGTGAGCTCTCCGTTCTGGAGCGCGTCGAACCGCTCCATCGCGTCGTTGACGAGGTCGGCCTCGGTCTTCCGGCCGCAGGCGGCCAGGGATAGCGCCATCAGGATGGCGAGGATTCCCGCTAAAACCTTTTTCATCTTGTCCTCCAGTCGCATGTCAGATCGAGCTTTCATATTTCGGGTCGACGGTGAGCGTCACGCCGCGCAGGGCCGGCTGGGAGAAATACCAGTCCGCCGTGCCGCGCAGCAGCGCGCGGGTGCGTTTGTCGTAGCGGCATTTGACCGCCATGCGAAAGCGGTACTTGCCCGCGAGCTTGACGATCTGGCTTTCGCAGGGGCCGAGCACCCGCAGCGGGAGCCCGGCATAGTCCGCCTTCGCCCGGCGGGCAAATTCCGCGAGGAACTGCCGGGCGGCCTCCTTCGTCTTCGCGTACGCAAGGCCGGAGAAGCCGATCCCCACCATGTCGCAGAAGGGCGGGTAGAGGTGGATGCGGCGGCTGTCGATCTCCTCCGCGTAGAACCCGTCGTAATCCTGCGCGGCGGCCAGCGCGATCACCGGGTTTTCCGGCGTGAAGGTCTGGATATAGGCGCGGCCCGCCTTTTCGGCGCGGCCCGACCGCCCGACCACCTGCGTGAAGAGGGAAAACGCCCGTTCAAAGCTGCGGTAGTCCTGCGCGTAGAGGGCCGAATCGGCCGACAGCACCCCCACGAGGGTGACGTTCGGGAAATCGAGGCCCTTGGCGACCATCTGCGTCCCGATTATTATATCATATTTTCCGGCTAAAATATCGGAAAAATGCTTTTCATGGGAAAAACGCGCCATCGTCGTATCCATATCCATCCGCAGGACGCGCGCGTCGGGGAAAAGCTCGCAAAGCTCCTGCTCCACCTTCTGGGTCCCGGCTCCCGAAAACCGCCGGAACTTGTTGCCGCAGGTGGGGCAGCTCTCGTCCGGGCGGGCGGTGTAGCCGCAGTAGTGGCACATGAGGTGCCCGTTGGCGCTGTGGTAGGTGAGCGCCACCGAGCAGTTGGGACAGGTGGCGACGGTCGAGCAGACGGCGCATTTGACGAGGGTGTTGTAGCCGCGCCGGTTGAGCAGCAGGATGCTCTGCTCCCCCGCGTCGAGGTTCCTTTGCAGCTCGGCGATGAGCTGCTCCGAGAGGGACGCGCTCTGCGCGCCGAGCGGCTGCGCCGCCATGTCGAGGATCGCCACGTCGGGCAGCCTGGCCGCGCCGTAGCGGTTTTTCAGCGTGAGCAGCTCATAGCGCCCCTCCCGGGCGCGGTAAAAGCTCTCGACGCTCGGGGTGGCCGAGGCAAGCAGCAGCAGCGCCCCCTCCTGCGCCGCGCGGAAGCGCGCCACGTCCCGCGCGTGGTAGCGCGGGGACATCTCCGACTTATAGGTGCCCTCCTGCTCCTCGTCGATGACGATGAGCCCGATGTTCTCCATCGGCGCGAACACCGCGCTGCGTGTCCCCACGACGATCGAGGCGCCGTCGTTTTTGATCCGCTTCCACTCGTCGAGCCGTTCGGTCATCGAAAGCCCGCTGTGCAGCACCGCGACCCGCCCGCCGAAATACCGGCGGAACCGGTCGATCATCTGGGGGGTGAGGGAAATTTCCGGCACCATCATGATCACCCCTCGCCCGCCGTCGAGCACGTGGCGGATGGTGCGCAGGAAGACCTCCGTCTTGCCCGAGCCGGTCACGCCGTAGAGGAGCGCGGTGCGCGCCTCCCGGCTGTCCGCCAGCCCGCACAGCCGCTCAAAGGCGGCGTTCTGCTCCTCCGTCAACACGATCGCCGCCGCGTCCTCCCGCGCCGGGCCCTCCGCGTAGGGGCTGCGGTAGATCTCCCGCGTGAAAAGCCGCGCCGCCCCCGCCGAAACCAGCCGGTCCACGACCGATTTTCCGACGGCGGCGAAATAGCAGACCTCCTTGAGGGACGCCTCGCCCACCTGCAGCAGCAGCTCGACGACCGCCTTCTGCTTGGGCGTGAGCTTCACCCGCACGTCGGAGAGCTCCCCAATCTCCCCGTCGAGCCGCACCATGACGAGCTTCCCGTCGAGCACCCGGCGGCGCACCTCCTGCGCCTTCTGAAACGTCCCCCGCGCGCAGAGTTCCCGCAGAACGGGCGCGTCCCGCTCGAATCCGAGCGCGGCGAGGAGCGCCTCCTCCCGCACCGGCTTCCCCCGCCCCGCGAGGTAGTCGTAAACCCGGCGTTCCTCCGGGTCTTCGGGGGCGGGCGCGTCCTTGGAAAGCTCGTAGGTATATTCCAGCTCCACCCCGATGCCGGGGGGCAGCAGGGCTTTCACCGCGTCGAAATAGGTGCAGAAGGTGTTGTCCCGCAGCCAGAAGACGAGCGACAGCAGCTTGTCCGACAGGAGCGGTTCGGGGTCGACGAGGGTCGCCAGCGGCTTGAGCCCCGCCGCGTCCGGCTCCTCCTCCACCGCGACGGCCAGGCCGAACCGGGTGCGGTTGCCCGCGCCGAAGGGCGCGGTCACCCGGCAGCCGGGACGGACGGGCATCCCCTCCGGCACGCGGTAGCTGTAGATTTTATCAAAGCTCTGCGCCGCGTTCTCCACGACGACGCGCGCCACCAGCGGCATGGGGGTCCCTCCCTTCGCACGGATGGATGTCCGGATTCAGAGCGCATCCAGCATCCGCTGGAGCGCGTCGAAAAACCGCCCCACATGGATGCCGTCGCAGAAGGCGTGGTGCGCCGTCACCGAAAGCGGCATTGTCACCCGCCCGCCCTCGCGGGCGTATTTCCCCCAGGTGATGTGGGGGACCGCGTCGTCGCGATCGAAGCTGCCCGCCTGCGAAACCGACGTGAAGTCGACCCACGGCAGGCAGGAGAGGTAGAGGTAGTCGTCCCGCGCCTCCTCCGAGTCGAGCAGGAAGCGGTCCCCCTGCCGCGCCGACGCCTCGCCGCAGCGGCGCAGGAACTCGCCGAGGTCCTCGCACCACTCGACCCCGACGCACTTGAAGAGCTCGCCGTCCGCGCGCGGCTCGGTGAAGGAGGGGTTGACCCGCTCGTGCAGCAGCGGCCGCCCCTCCCGGATGCGCATCCGGAAGGCGGGGACCCCGTTTGCGGCGCGGACGACGAAATACCCCATCGCGTGGTAGGAGGACCCGCCCCGCGCCTTCATGAACTCGCAAAAGCGGGTCACGTCGAGCCGCGCGCAGAGGTCGTACTGCGGGCGGTCGAGCGAACGGAAATACCGGTACTGCTCCCGCCGGGGCCATGTCTCCAGATCGATCCACTCCATGCCGTCACGCCTCCCCTCTCTCCTCCCGGGCGCGATAGAGGTCGCGCAGGCGGTCGAGGATCTTTTCCGCCACCGCGTCCTTGCCCATGAGCGGCAGGCACTCGGCCCCCTCCCGCGTGAGGATGGTCACGAGGTTGGTGGCGGTGCCGAAGCCCGCGCCGCGGGTGCCCAGATTGTTGGCGACGATCATGTCCACATTCTTTTTGGAGAGCTTGGCGCGCGAATTTTCCAGAAGGTCGCGCGTCTCCATCGAAAAGCCGCAGATCACCTGCCCCGGCGTCCGGTTGTGGCCGAGGTGGGAGAGGATGTCCTGCGTGCGCTCGAGCGCGAGCGTGAGGCCGCCCTCCGCCTTCTTGATCTTGTGGCTGGCGACTTCGGCCGGGCGGTAGTCGGCCACCGCGGCGCATTTGATGATGATGTCCTGTCCGGACGCGCGGGAGACGACCGCGTCGTACATCTCCGCCGCCGAGACGACGGGCACCACCGCCACCCCGAGCGGCGGCGCGAGCGAGACCGGGCCGGAGACGAGGGTGACGGCCGCGCCGCGCCTGCGCGCGGCGGCGGCGAGCTCATACCCCATCCGCCCGGTCGAGTGGTTGGTGACGAACCGCACCGGGTCGATCGCCTCCCGGGTCGGGCCGGCGGTGACGAGCAGGCGCACCCCCTCCAGGTCCCGCTCGGTGAGCGCCGCGCGCACCGCCTCAAAGAGCACGGCGGGATCGGGCAGCCGCCCGCGGCCGGTGTCGCCGCAGGCGAGCAGGCCGCTGTCCGGCTCGAGCACCGTGAAGCCGAAGCCGCGCAGCGTCTCCAGATTGCGCTGGGTGACGGGATTGTCGTACATGCCGGTGTTCATCGCCGGGGCGACGATCTTGGGGCAGCGCGCCGCCAGCACCGTCGTCGTGAGCATGTCGTCCGCGACGCCCGCCGCGAATTTGGCGATCACGTTGGCGGTCGCGGGCGCGATCAGCATGACGTCCGCCTTTTTTGCGAGCGCCACGTGCTCGACGTCATATTCGTAATTGCGGTCGAAGGTGTCTGCCGCGACGCGGTTTTTGGAGAGCGTCTCAAAGGTGAGCGCCGACACGAACTCGGCCGCGTTTTTCGTCATCAGCACATGCACGTCGGCATCCGTCTTGGCAAGGTCGCTCACAAGCTGCGCGGCCTTGTAGGCCGCGATGCCGCCCGATACGCCGACGACGATCGTTTTTCCCTCAAACATTCCGATTCCTCCTCATTCCAGCGGGACCACCCGCCAGGGCGGTCCGCCGCCTTCGATCGCGTGGGTCCCCTGAGGGTTGATCCCCCAGATCGACGCGCCGTCCAGGCGGCCGAGCCTGCGCGGGGCGTCCTCCCGCGTGTCGTAGAGCCAGCATTCCCGCTTTTCCACCAGGTCCCCGTCCGCCGTCTCCGCAACGTCGGAGACGACGTAGACAAACTGCACGCCGCCCTCGACCGCGCGGGTGCAGTAAAGCCCGAACCCGTAGCCGCCGTCATAGAGCTTGCGCCCGTCGTAGTCGCGCGGGGAAAAGGAGATCTCCTCCCCCGTCGCGAGGTCGTGGCGGCGGAAGCTCGGCCACGCCTCGCCGTCCCGCTTATCCATCCAGATGTAGTCGTAATGGGACGCGTCGAGGGGAAGCGCGTCCCCGGAGGCGGTGTTGTCCTTCGCGACGAGCCGCCATTCGCCCCCGTCGGGGAGGAACCACGCCTCGATCCCCCACTCGTAGCCCTCGTCGGTAAAGATCCCGTTGTTCCACTCCCGAAAGCCGTAGAGGCCCCCCTCCACCGGCTTGTAGCGGAAAAAGCCCGTGTCGTCGCAGAAAAGCTCCCGCTCCCCCGCCGTGTCGAGGCGGTAGAGCACCCGGCGGGGCTCGCCGGGCGGCGGGTCGATGCTCGCCATGTAGTAGAGGCTCTCCCCGAACGGCCAGCACTGGTAGATCCCGTAGGCGCCCGCGTCGTAGACGGTGAAGCCCTGCCAGCGCACGTCGCGGTAGTCGTCCACAAGGGAAAGGGCGTCGGCCGCGATGTCATAGAGCAGCAGCATTGCGCCCGTCTCGAGCGCGATGTGCCCGCTGCCGAGCGGGTAGGCGTTCACATAGGCGGATTGCTTTTCATAGTCGCCCGTGGCGGCCTCCACCTCCTCCGGGGAGGCGTCGGGGAAGGCGTGCAGCAGCGTTCCGTCCAGGTCGTAGAGCGCGGCGTTCAGAAGCGTCCACTTCCCCTCCCGCAGCGCCGCGCGGGTGCCGGGGACGGTGCGCAGCACCCAGCCCTCGCCGATCGTGAGGGTGATGTCCTCCGGCGAAAGGCCGGGGCCGGCCGCCGGGTCCCCGAAGGCGGCGGTGCGCAGGACTTCATTGTCGAGCCCCACCCAGGTGAGGGCCGCGCCGTTTTTGATCGCCGTCCCGGTGCCCGCCGCGTTCCACGCGGGGCGGGCGTAGAAATCCGCGTCGTAGTAGACGGGCTCCGCCGGTTCTTCCGCGCCGGGCCCGCTCAGGGCGGGCGGCTCTTCCGGAGAGGAAGAGGGCGCGGACGGCGTTTCTCCGCCGCGCGGCGCGCATCCGGGCAGCAGCAGCGCCAGCGCCGCCGCCAGCGCGAGCAGGCGTATCTTCATCTTTTTCACAACATCGCCTCCCGGGCGTGAAAAACAAAACAGGCCCTGTCAGAGCAGGGCCGCTTTGCCGTTATTCCTTCGGATGGAGGTTTCCCATCTTATACTTCCCGGCGGCAAACTCCTCGACCGCCTTCTGCACCGGCTTTTCCTCGGTGATCGCGTGGTCCTCCTCCTGCTCCTGCGCGATGTCGCGGGCGCGTTTGGCAACCGCGACCACAAAGGCATAGTAGCTGTCGCCCGGCTTGATGATGGAGGTGATCGACGGCCTAAGCATACTCATGAAACTCACACACCTTATCGATAAATTTTTTCATATTGCGGGTGCGGCACTTGGCCGCCGTGATGATCGCGCCCAGCTGTTCGCGCGCCTTTTCCACATCGTCGTTGACGATCACATAGTCGTATTCCGCGGCGTGGGAGAGCTCAAACCGCGCCGTGCGCAGCCGGGCTTCCATCGCCTCCGGCGTCTCGGTGCCCCTTCCGGCGAGCCGCTCGTGGAGCGTCCCATAGGAGGGGGGCAGGATGAAGACGAAGACCGCCTCGGGAAAGCTCTCCCGGATCTTCATCGCGCCCTGCACCTCGATTTCGAGCACCACGTCCCGCCCCTCGGCGATGTGGCGCTCCACCGCGGCGCGCGGCGTGCCGTAGCAGTTGCCGCTGTACTCCGCGTGCTCCAGCAGGCCGTCGCTTTTGGCCAGCCGGTCGAATTCCTCGCGCGTGATGAAATGGTATTCCACTCCGTCCGTCTCTCCGGGCCGTGGGGCGCGCGTCGTCACCGACACCGAAAGCACCGCCTCCGGGTGGCTTTCAAGATAGGGCCGCAGGATCGTGCCCTTGCCGACGCCCGACGGCCCCGAATAGACGATCAGCGTACCCTCACTCATCGTCCTCGACCTCGTCGTCCTCATCCACCATGCGGTTAGCGACCGTCTCCGGCTGCACAGCCGAGAGGATCACATGGTCGGAGTCGGTGATGATGACCGCGCGGGTCCGGCGGCCGTAGGTCGCGTCGACCAGCGTGCCGCGGTCGCGCGCGTCCTGGATGATCCGCTTGATCGGGGCGCTTTCGGGGCTGACAATCGCCACCAGGCGGTTGGCGCACACCATGTTGCCAAAACCGATGTTGATGAGCTTCATCTTGCGTTCTCCTTATTCGATATTCTGTATCTGTTCACGGATTTTTTCCACGTCGCTCTTGATGTCGACCACCACCTGCGCGACCGCCACGTCCTGCGCCTTGGAGCCGATCGTGTTGGCCTCGCGGTTGATCTCCTGCACCAAAAAGTCGAGCTTCCGCCCGATCGGGTAGTCGTAGCCGAGGATCTCGCGGAACTGGACGAGGTGGCTTTCGAGCCGCACCGTCTCCTCGTCCACCGCGACCCGGTCGGCAAAGATCGCCGCCTCGGTCACGATGCGGGCCTCGTCGATCTGGCGGTCGGCGAGCACCTCGCGGATCTTCGCGGCCAGCCGCTCGCGGTAGGCCTCCACCGTGCGGGGAGACTGCTCCTTGACGAGCGCCACGCCCCGCCCGATGCTCTCGAGCCGGCCCAGCAGGTCGGCCCTCAGGCGTTCGCCCTCGGCGGCGCGCATGGCGACAAAGCGGTTCACCGCCTCGTCCGCGACCGTCCTGACCGCCGCCCAGATCTCCTCCTCGTCCTCCGCCTCGCGGCGCACGGTGAAGATGTCGGAGAACCGCGTGAGGGTGGAGAGGGTGAGGTCGTCCTTGAGCCCCGCCTCTTCGCCGATCTTACGCAGCGCGTCCACATAGGCGCCCGCCAGCTCCCGGTTGGCCTCGACAACCGCGTTCTGCCCCTCGACCGTCAGGATGGTGACGCCGACCTCCACCTTGCCGCGGGAGATCTGCCCCTGCACGTAGCTTTTGAGGCGCTCCTCCAAATATCCGTATGCCCGGGGCACCCGCGCCGAAAATTCAAAAAACCTGTGGTTGACCGACTTGATCTCCACCGTAATGTCCCGGCCGCCCAGCATCTGCTGCGCGCGTCCGTAGCCCGTCATGCTTTTGACCATCCGCGTCCCATCCTCCACGTCGTTTTGGCGTGCGCCGCCGCACATTTCCGTATCTTGATATTTTACCCCATATCGTCCCCTTTGTCAATTTCCGGATGGCTTCATAGCCTTTCGGAAGCGCAAAAAGCCGCCGGTCTTTCGACCGGCGGCTTTCGGGAAACAATCAGACGGGATGGACCTTGCTGGCCTTGTCGGCGTGCTTGCCGTCGACTCCGTACTTCTTGTTCTTGCGGGACTCGAAGAATTTGGGCGCGACCTGCGGGAACATCGCCATCGTGAGGATATCCTCCTCCTGCTCGAGGTACTCGGCAGGGAACTCGGTGCGCATCTTCTCCATCTCCGGCTCGAGCAGGTCGGCCGGACGGCAGTCGATCGGCTTTTCGTCGCCGATGATCTTCTTGCGGAAGGCGGGGTCGATCTCGACCGGGGTCTTGCCGTACTCGCCCTTCACGAGGCCCTTGAACTCCTTGGTGACCATCTTGTACCGCTCGCCCATGATGACGTTGAACACCGCCTGGGTGCCGACGATCTGGGAGGTCGGGGTGACCAGCGGCGGGTAGCCCGCGTCCTTGCGGACGTTCGGGACCTCGCGGAGCACATCCTCGAACTGGTCCTCCTTCCCGGCCTGCTTGAGCTGGGAAACGAGGTTGGAGAGCATGCCGCCCGGCACCTGGTAGATCAGCGTGTTCGCGTCGACGCCCATGACCTTCGGATTGAGCAGGCCCGCGTCGAGGTATTTCTGGCGCAGCTTGGCGAAGTGGGCGCGCACGACGTCCAGCTTCTTGAGGTCGAGGCCGGTGTCGTAGGGAGTGCCCTGCAGCGCTGCGACCATCGACTCGGTGGCGGCATGGGAGGTGCCCATCGCCAGCGGGGACATCGCCGTGTCGATGATGTCCACGCCCGCCTCGATGCTCTTGAGCAGCGCCATCGAAGCGAGACCGGAGGTGTAGTGGGTGTGCAGGTTGATCGGGATTTTGACCGCCTTTTTGAGGGCGGAGGTCAGTTCAAAGGCCGCGGACGGCGTGATGAGCGCCGCCATGTCCTTGATGCAGATGGAATCCGCGCCCGCGCTCTCAAGCTGCTTGGCGTAGTCCACGAAATAGTCGATGTTGTGCACCGGGCTGAGGGTATAGGACATCGCCGCCTGGAGGTGGCAGCCCGACTTCTTGGCCGCGCGGATCGACGCTTCGAGGTTGCGGATGTCGTTGAGCGCGTCGAACACGCGGATGATGTCGATGCCGTTGTCGACCGACTTCTGGACGAAATACTCGACCATGTCGTCGGCGTAATGGCGGTAGCCCAGCATGTTCTGGCCGCGGTAGAGCATCTGCAGCTTGGTGTTGGGCATTTCGCGGCGGATTGTCCGCAGACGCTCCCACGGGTCCTCGTCGAGGAACCGGATGCACGCGTCGAAGGTCGCGCCGCCCCAGCACTCGCAGGAGTAGAAGCCGACCTCGTCCATCGCGGGCAGGATAGGGAGCATCTCATCCAGGCGCATGCGCGTCGCGATCAGCGACTGGTGCGCATCGCGCAGGATGGTCTCGCAAATTTTAACCTTTTGAGCCATGGATCATTCCCCCTTAACCGATGGAGATGAGCAGATCGTCCGAGTTGACCGAATCGCCCTTCTTGACATGGACGCCCACAACCGTACCGGCAACAGGGGTGAAAATCTCGTTTTCCATCTTCATCGCCTCGAGCATGAGCACGAGCTGGTTGGCCTCGACATGGTCGCCGACGTTGACCTTCACATCGAGGATGTTGCCGGGCATCGGCGCGTTGATCTTGGTCGAGCCGGCGGCGGGAGCGGCGGCAGGCGCGGGAGCCGGGGCGGCCGCGGGAGCCGGAGCGGGCGCCGGAGCCGGAGCGGGC
>ENA-UOIV01000211-UOIV01000211.1-human-gut-metagenome-genome-assembly--contig:-C59-NODE-211-length-69643-cov-97.444200_pt1 | contig 69643 bp, 66 predicted proteins | sample MGYA00242333_ERZ723880 | MGnify/ENA metagenome assembly ERZ723880 | reverse complement strand
CCGTCCCTTACCGTTGCCGGAAAGGAGGTTGTTGAATGTCCGATAACTGGGTTGTACAAAATTTACAAAATGCCCTCGACACCTGGAACAAGTACCTGTCTGAGATCTGGCAGCTCATCACCCAAAGCCAGGAACAGTTTAAGGGCGGCTCCATCTGGGGCGTTATTGTCAACATCCATGACGCAGTAAGGGCCATCGGCCTTGCCCTGTTGGTGCTGTTCTTTGTGGTGGGCGTCATGCGCACCTGCGGCAGTTTTGCGGAAGTCAAAAAACCGGAGCACGCGCTGAAGCTGTTTATCCGGTTTGCCATTGCCAAAGGCGTCGTGACCTATGGGCTGGAGCTGATGATGGCCCTCTTTAATATCGTCCAGGGCCTCGTTTCAACAATAATGAACGCGGCGGGCTTTGGAACCGCGCAGCAGACGGTTCTCCCCCAGGAGATTGTCACGGCGGTGGAAAGCTGCGGCTTTTTCGAGAGTATCCCCCTCTGGGCGGTGACGCTCATTGGCGGGCTGTTCATTACAGTCCTCAGCTTCATTATGATAATGACCGTTTACGGGCGGTTTTTTAAGCTCTATTTATATACGGCCATCGCGCCGGTGCCTCTCTCCACCTTCGCCGGGGAACCGACCCAAAACGTGGGCAAGAGTTTTATCAAGAGCTATGCCGCCGTGTGTCTGGAAGGGGCCATCATTGTGCTGGCCTGTATCATCTTTTCCCTGTTCGCGGCGGCCCCGCCTGCCATTGACCCCAATGCGGCGGCAGTCACGCAGGTGTGGAGCTATATCGGGGAGCTGGTCTTTAATATGCTCGTTCTCGTGGGCGCGGTGAAAATGGCCGACCGCGTGGTGCGCGAGATGATGGGCCTGTAAAAAAGGAGGAAAACAAATGCGTTATCAAACCTATGTGCTGCACTTGATTGACGGAACCGCCATCCCGATGGTGGAGGATTACGACCTGCCCGCTGAAAAGGGAATTGTGGGCCACTTTTCCAAAGCGGCTCCTGACGAGATTTTTACCGTGGGCGACCGGCTGCTGGGCTTTGCCTATATCCCCAAGAGCAGCATTGTTTACCTGGAAACCGGCGATGTGATTGTGAGGTGATATTTTGGAAGTCAAGATCAACCGGGAAATCCGCAACTACACCGAATCCATGTTTTTCGGGCTGAGTATGCGGCAGTTCATCTTTTCTGTCCTCGCCTGCGGCGTGGCCGTGGGCCTTTATTTTATCCTGCGCCCCTACTTTGGGGTGGAAACCCTGTCCTGGATGTGCATTTTGGGGGCGGCCCCCTTTGCCATGCTGGGGTTCATCACCTATCACGGTATGACGGCGGAACAATTTATCTGGGCGTGGCTGCGCTCGGAAATGCTGGAGCCGAAGGAGTTTAAGTTCGAGGACAGCAACTACTACTATGCGGCTCTGAAAGATACCATCGAGGAGCTGCAAACCGGGCGGCCCGGCAAGAAGCGCCGGAAGGAGCCGAAACACTTTAGCAAACGGAAGGAGGCCAAGCATGATTAAGACCATCAAAACCATGTCCAAGCAGGAAAAGGAACGCTACACCGTCCCCCGGAAGGTGCAGGATGTGATCCCCGTCCGCCGTATCTGGCCGGACGGTATTTTTCTTGTGGGGAATAAGTTTTCCAAAACCTATAAATTCAGCGACATCAACTACTTGGTGGCCAGCCGGGAGGATAAGGAATCCATGTTCCTCACCTACTCGGAGCTGCTCAATTCCCTGGATTCCGGCGCGGTGACGAAAATCACCATCAACAACCGCCGTATGAACAAGGCCAACTTTGAAACGTCCATCCTCATGCCCATGCAGGGGGATTTCCGGGATGAGTACCGTAAGGAGTACAACCAAATGCTGCTGGATAAGGCTACCGGAGCCAACGGCATTACCCAGGAGAAGTATATCACCATCTCCGTGGTGAAGAAGGACATCGAGGAGGCCCGCGCCTACTTTGCCCGCGTGGGGGCCGACTTGATTTCCCACTTTGCAGCCCTTGGCTCCAAGTGCGTGGAGCTGGACGCCACCGAGCGCCTGCGTATCCTGCACGACTTCTACCGCCAGGGCGAGGAATCCGAGTTTGTTTTCAATGCCCGTGAGATGATGAAGCGGGGCCACAGCTTCAAGGACTATATCTGCCCGGACGGAATCGAGAAAAACAGCGACTATCTGAAGCTGGGCGGCAAGTTCTGCCGGGTGCTGTTCCTCAAAGACTACGCCTCATATATTAAGGATAACATGGTGACGGAGCTTACCGATTTCAACCGCAATCTGATGTTCTCCATCGACATTGTGCCGGTTCCCACGGATGAGGCCGTGCGGGAGGTGGAAAACCGCCTGCTGGGTGTGGAAACCAACATCACCAACTGGCAGCGCCGCCAGAACGCCAACAACAACTTCTCTGCTGTGGTTCCCTACGATATGGAATTGCAGCGCAAGGAAAGCAAGGAGTTTTTGGACGACCTCACCACCCGTGACCAGAGGATGATGTTCGCGGTGATGACCCTGGCCATCACCGCCGACACCAAGGAGCAGCTTGACAGCGACACCGAAGCCGTACTCTCCGTGGCGAGAAAGCATATGTGCCAGCTTGCGGTGCTCAAGTTCCAGCAGCTTGATGGCCTGAACACCGCCCTGCCCATCGGGGTGCGGAAAATCAACGCCTTCCGCACCCTCACCACCGAGAGTTTGGCGGTATTCATCCCCTTCAAGGTACAGGAGATCCAGGATAAGGGCGGCATTTACTTTGGAGAGAACGCCATTTCCCACAACCTCATCATGTGCAACAAGGCGAACCTTTTGAACCAGTCGGCCTTCCTGCTGGGCGTACCTGGCGCGGGCAAGTCCTTCAGCGCCAAGGAACTGATCGCGTTCCTTATGCTCCACCCGGATTACGCAAATGACGACATCCTGATCTGTGACCCGGAGGGAGAATTTGGCGCACTCGTCAAAGCCCTGGGCCGAGAAAAAGCGACGGTGGCCCACCTGGTGGCGGGCGGCAAAGACCGCTTAAACGCCATGTATATGGTGGAGGGCTACGGTGAGCAAAACCCCATCGTGGAAAAGAGCCAGTTTGTCATGTCCCTCATCGAGCAGATCGACAAGCGCGGCGTGGGGCCGCAGCATAAATCCATCATCGACCGCTGCACCGCCCTGGTGTACCCGGAGGCGGAGAATGCCGGGAGGGTGGCTACCCTCTGCGACCTGCGCCAAAAACTGCTGGAGCAGCCGGAGGATAAGGCCAAGGAGATCGCCCTTTCCCTGGAGCTTTACACCACCGGCTCCCTGGACATCTTTGGCCGGGAAAGCACGGTGGATTTGAACAAGCCCTATGTGGTGTTCGACATCCACGGCCTGGGCGAGCAGCTAAAGCCTGCCGGTTCCCTGGTCATCACCGATACCATCCTGAACCGCGTCACCCTCAACTGGAAACGGGGCAAGCGCACCCATGTGTTCATCGACGAGTTCCATGTGATGTTCGAGAATGAGCAAAGCGGCATTTTCTTTAATTCCGCATGGAGGCAGTTTAGAAAGCGCGGTGCTTACCCCACAGCCATCACGCAGAATGTAGAGTACCTTTTGGATTCCGTCCAGGCCAGCACCATGCTCTCCAACTCGGAGTTTATTGTCATGTTGAACCAGGCGGCATCCGACCGGGCAAAGCTGGCGAAGCTCCTTAATATCTCCAATGAGCAGATGAGCTATGTTACCAATGCAGACGCAGGCTGCGGCCTTATCCGGTATGGCAGCGCCCTGGTGCCTTTTGTCAACCGGTTCCCCCGCGACACAAAGCTCTATGCTTTGATGACCACCAAACCCGGTGAAGGCGTATTCGGCGGCGAGGAGGTGCCAGCATGAGCAATATCCGCTTTGCGTCCCTGGAGCACCGGGATTTCTTTTTGGATATGATGAGCAAGGCGCGGCGGAACGACTGTTACCACCGGGCCTTTTTCTATGTGATGGGGATTGCCCCGGAAACGCGGGCCAACATCCGCCGGATGTTTGATTTCAAGCAGGACTGCATCGAGCCGGATGGTATGCACGGCGGCTGGCAGACCAGCGGCACTGTCCGGGTGTGCCGCCTTGCTTTCAATCTCTGGAACGGCTACACCGACCCGGAGCACAGCAACGCCTATTCCCCGGAGGATTTGTTCTGCTGCGAGTTTGCACCTTACTTTATGGAGGGCGTGAAAATCCGTTACCCGGAATACTGCCGGGAGCTACCCCCTGTCAGAAAGCAGGCGGAACCGGCGCGATGATAATTTTGAGAATGGAGGAATGAACCATGGCTGAACCGGCTCTTGCGCTGCGGGACCATCCGCAGATCATAGACCTGATTTCCGTTCTGGAACAGAGCGGGCTTCAAAAACAAAAGGAAGAAGTACAGGCCCTGGTGGGCTATATCGACGGCATGGAAGAAAAGCTGTCCCAGATGATGGACGAAATGAAGGAAATGCGCCTGGAGGTGGGCAAGCTCCACGACAAGGGAATCCGCGCACGGTGCTCCCAGCTTTTGGGGACGGCAGAGGGAAAAATCCATCAGGTCAAATCTATGGTTTCCACGGCAAAGGAAAACCTCATTTCATCTGCAAAGCAGATGGTGCAGACCTTCCGGGAAAAAGGGCGCTCCGCCCTGTGCCGTGCGGCCCAGGCCCTGCACATCCCTTCAGTTCTTTCCCGGATGGGACGGGGCTTTGCCCATGCCGGCAAAGGCATGGAACAGTGTTCCGTAAGGCTGGACGCCATGCGGGAAGAATTGCACCAGGCGGGCGGCCACATCAAAAACGCCGGGCTTGCCCTTGCGGGGAAGGAATCCCAGGAAAGCAAGGAATTATCTGCGGATAAGGGTGTACTTGCCAAGCTGCGCGTCGTGTTTCTGCTGTGCGGTAAAGCGTGTTCTGACATGGATCACGATATTTCCCGCGCCGTGGAGCGGCTCAGCGGCGGGCGCTCATCCGTGAAAACTGAGCTGCAGGGGCTGAAATCGGCCCAGGCCGGGCAGCGCCGACAAGCGGCCAGTAAAGAGCAGGCACGATAAGTACAGGAGGGTGAAAATATGAGTGACAAAGTAAAAAGCAGACTGATGATCGCGGGGGCGGCCTTTTGTGCCGCCCTTTTCCTTTTCTCCGGGGCTATGCTCTGCCGGGAATACCTGGACCAGAAGCAAAGCGCCGAAGCCTTTGACGAGGTGGCCGAGCTGGTCAAAGAAGATGTGGAGCTGCCCACGCTGGAGCTGGCCGATGACCCGGCCCAGGAGCCAGAAGAACTCACGGCCTTTGAGAAATATGCGGATGTGTACGCCCAGAACAGCGACCTGGTGGGCTGGATTTCCATTCCCGGCACCCGGATTGATTACCCCGTCATGCAGACCAAGGATAACCCCAATTTCTATCTGAAGCACGCTTTTGATAAGTCGTACAGCAGCTATGGGGTGCCTTATATGCAGGAAAACTGCGACGTCGGCATTTCCGACAATCTGGTGCTGTACGGCCATCACATGAACAACGGCAGTATGTTCTCCGACCTGTGCAAGTACGAGAGCGAGGATTTCTACCGGGAACACAAGACCATCCGCTTTGATACCCTGGACAGCTTTGGCGAATATGAGGTGATCGCCGCCTTTAAGACGGTAGCCTACTCGGAGGAAGGCTTCAAGTATTACCACTTTGTCAATGCGGAGAGCGCCGGGGCTTTTGACGGATTTATTGCCGAGTGCAAGGCGCTGGCGCTTTACGAAACGAGCGTAAGCGCGGAATATGGCGACCAGCTTATCACCCTTTCCACCTGCGAGTATTCCCGGACAAACGGGCGGATGGTGGTTGTGGCAAAGCTGCTGGAGGAATAAGGGCGCACCCGCCCTGGAAAGGAGGTGAAGCCCATGGGCAAGGGCATTAAGACAAGGAATATCGCAGAAAAAGGCATTAAGGCCATTGACAAAGCGGCGGTTGCTTCTGAACGGATGAAGGAGGCGTATATCCGCACCAGGGATAATGCCGACCACAGCCTGTATGCGGCGGAAAGCTCCCCCGGCGAGTATGCGTCCGACCGCCTTTCTTCCGGGGTGGATAACGTCACCCATGAAGCAATCCACCAGTTCGACAAGCAGGGCCGCAAAGGGATAAAGACCACAAAGGAGAACATCTCCAAGGTCAAAGAGAATATCCAGAAGCGCAAAGCCGCAGCCGAACAGCCGAAAAAACAAGCTGAGAAGCAGGCGGCGAGGAAAACCCGGCAGGCGGCGGACAGGATCTCCGAGCCGGTAAAGACGCTCCGGCAGGAGCGCGGGGCCGTCAAGACCCTGGATAGGGGGAAGAAAAGCATTAAAACCGTGGACAGGGGCCGCAAAACCATCAAGCAGGCGGCCTCTACCGCCAAAGGGACGGTAAAAACCGCCAGCAAATCCATCAAGACGGCGGAAAAAACCGCGAAGGCCAGTATCAAGACCAGCCAGCAGGCGGCCAAAGCCGCCCAGCGGACTGCCCAGGCCACGGCCAGAGCCGCCAGGGCCGCCGCCCACGCGGCCCGCGCTGCGGCAAGGGCGGCGGTTGCGGCTGCAAAGGTTGCGGCCAAGGCCACCATCGCGGCGGTGAAAGCCATTATTGCAGCCACCAAGGCGCTGATCGCCGCCATCGCTGCCGGGGGCTGGATCGCCGTGCTGGTCATTGTCATTATCTGCCTCATCGGGCTTTTGATCGGCTCCTGCTTCGGCATTTTCTTTTCCGGTGAGGACAGCGGTTTGGGCTATACTATGCAGAACGTGGTGCAGGAGATCAACGATGATTACCAGCAGCAGATCGACACCACAAAGGCCAATCTGTCCCACGACGTGCTGGAGATGTCCGGCTCCCGCGCCGTCTGGCCGGAGGTGCTTGCCGTCTATGCCGTCAAGACGACCACCGACCCGGATAACCCCCAGGAGGTGGCCACCATTGACGATAGCAAGAAGGCCATCCTCACGGATATTTTCTGGGAGATGAACCAAATATCTTCCCGCACGGAAACCAGGACGGAAACGGTCATCACCGAAACCGACGACGGCAATGGCAATATCGTGGAGACAGAAAGCACCGTCACCCAAACCTATCTGTATATCACCGTCAGCCACAAGACCGCCGAGGAAATGGCGGCGCAGTACGGGTTTGACGAGGAACAGAAAGAGCAGCTTGCCGAGCTTTTGGCCGAGGAAAACCGCAGCCTGTGGAGCGCCGTCCTCTACGGCATTTACACCGAGGACGGGGCCATCGTCTCCGTGGCGCTCTCCCAGGTGGGGAACGTGGGCGGCGAACCGTACTGGAGCTGGTATGGTTTTGACAGCCGTGTGGAATGGTGCGCCTGTTTCGTTTCCTGGTGCGCCAACGAATGCGGCTATATTGATACCGGCGTAATCCCCAAATACGCCGGGTGCGTCAATGGCGTACAGTGGTTCAAGGATAGGGGCCAATGGCTGGATAACAGCGCGGAACCAGCCCCCGGCATGATTATCTTCTTTGACTGGGATGATGAGAATGGGCAGGACGGGCTTTCCGATCATACCGGGATTGTGGAGAAGGTGGAGAACGGGCGCGTTTACACCATTGAAGGCAACTCCGGCGATTCCGTCCGGCAGAACAGCTACCCCGTGGGACATTATGAGGTGCTGGGCTATGGTTGCCCAGATTTTTAACAACCTAAAAAAGAAGAAGCCCAGCCGCACAGGCGGCTGGGTACATATCTATAACTCAAATAGCTTTTTAGACTGAAATCGGGTAGATACCAGCAACTCAATGTCATATTATTTCGTTTAATTTATGGCGAAACAAAGGAAGACTATTGACTTTTGCAGACTGCTGTGCTATATTAAAACCGTTGGATTGAAACCAATGGTTTTAAATGATGGAGGCACCCTATGGCAAAGCGTGTAGCAGGAGTAACGGAAAAGCTGATGGAAGCAGCCAAGCAAGAATTTCTAAAAAATGGATATGAGCGAGCCTCCCTACAGACTATTGCGGAAAAGGCCGGCTCCAGCAAAGGAGCAATTTACATTCGCTACCCGGACAAAGAGAGCTTGTATCGTTCCCTTGTACAGCCTGCCATGGATGATTTTTGTGGTATGATACAATCGGCGTTGCAGCAGTTTAACCAGTTGCCTGGAACCGAACAAACCAGTCAAATGTATTCTTTCTCTGATCAATGGTTTTGGGCTTCTGTGGACTATATCTACGATCATTTTGACGAGTTCAAGCTACTTTTGACCAGTGGAGAGAACAATACATATCAGGAATTTCTCCACCGGATTGTGGAGCTGGACAACCAATGCACCATGCGCTATATTCAGGCATCCAGGAACGACGCAATCTCCAGTGGCCGTCTTACGCCGGAACTGGGCCATCTGCTGTCCAGCGCCTTTTATACCGGAATGTTCGAGGTGGTCATCCATGATATGCCAAAGGATCAGGCGGTTGAGCATATCCAAAGGATGCGGCGTTTCTACACCGCCGGGTGGAGATCTATCTTCTTCGGAGATGGAGGTGAAAACCATTGAACGGGTGGATTGATAGGTATGGCTGGATTCACTGTCCTACCTGCGGCAACAAAACCCGCACGAAAGTAAATCCGGATACTGTTCTCAAACGCTTTCCGCTATTTTGTCCTAAATGCGGAAAAGAACACATCGTGGATGTGCAGGGACAAAACATTATATTATCAGAGCCAGACGCCAAGACGCAGAGCCGATGATTTACAGGATAAATCCTGTGGATTGTCGGCTTTTACTTTTGGCCAGCGGTTAGGTTTCGCTAACTTAAAGGAGGGAATTATATGCAGCGACAAAAAGATTCTGTAAATTTGATGACATTCATTAAACCGCATCAATCAGGCTTTTTGCTCTCTATCATTCTTGCTGTTATCAGCGTCACAAGTGGTATCGTGCCATATTTCGCTGTGGCAAGGATCGTAAATCTGCTGATTGGAGGTGAAACGAATTTTTCTGCTTATTTAACATGGGGAATTGTTGCCCTTATAGCTTATCTGATGAAGTCTGTTTTTCATGGGCTCTCTACCAGATGTTCCCACGAAGCGACATTCCATGTGCTTTCAGAAATACGACAGGCGATTGCGGATAAATTAACGCGTGTTTCTATGGGATATTTGACGGATACACCTTCGGGACGGCTGAAAACAACAATGGTAGAGCGTGTAGAGCAAATGGAAGTCCCTCTGGCACATATCATCCCGGAAATGACTTCTAACCTGCTTGTCCCCATCGCCATCATTATTTACCTGTTTGTATTGGATTGGAGAATGGCACTGGTATCCCTGATTACGATACCCATCGGAATGCTCTGTTACATGGCCCAGATGAAGGAATACCCTAAAAAATATGGTGCTGTTGTTCAGGCAAGTAAGTATATGAGCGCCACCACTGTGGAGTACATCAATGGGATTGAGGTCATCAAGGCGTTCAATCAAAGTGCTGCTTCCTATGGAAAGTTTACACAGGCTGTCCGCCAGAGCGTGGATCTCATGCTGGACTGGATGAAATCCACCCAGGGCTATTCTGCTCTGATGATGACGATTTGGCCGGCTGTATTGATTGGTGTATTACCCGTTGGATGCTTGTTCTATATGAACGGCTCTTTGTCTGCTCCGGACTTTATTACCATTGCCATTCTGTCTCTTGGCATTATGGGGCCGCTGGTTGCAGCTATTTTTTTGACGGATGATTTTTCTAAAATTGCTACTATCACCGGAGAAATTACTGCCGTATTGTCCGAGTCTGACCTGGATCGTCCGTCCCAGCGGAAAAATCTCAAAGGATTGGATATTTCTCTGCGGGATGTGACTTTTGCTTATAAGGATACGCAAGTTCTGAACGGCATCACCCTGGACATCAAGCAAGGAACCACAACGGCATTGGTAGGGCCTTCTGGCTCTGGTAAATCTACGATTGCGAAACTTATCGCCTCTTATTGGGATGTTGGAGACGGGCATATCACCATTGGAGGTGTTGACGCAAAAGAACTTCCTCCAGAGCAGGTAATGGATTTGATTGGTTATGTATCCCAGGATAATTTTCTGTTCAATTTGTCCGTCCGTGAGAATATCCGCATGGGCAGGCCAGAGGCAACGGATGCTGAAGTCGAGGCGGTGGCAAAAGCTGCGGGCTGTCATGAGTTTATCATGGGTCTGGATCACGGGTATGAAACTGTAGTAGGCGGCGCAGGTGGACACCTCTCCGGTGGAGAGCGCCAGCGGGTCGCTATTGCACGGGCCATGATGAAAAATGCACCCATTGTTATCTTAGACGAGGCAACTTCTTACACAGACCCAGAAAATGAGGCGGTCATTCAGGATGCCATAGGACGGCTAACTCATGGAAAGACACTCATTGTGATCGCCCATCGCCTGTCCACCATTACTGGGGCGGAACAAATTGCTGTGGTAGATCACGGAAAGATTTTGGACTCCGGAACGCATGGAGAACTGTTGGATCGGTGTCCGCTATATCAGCAAATGTGGGCAGCTCACACGCAGGCGCGAGACAACGATCAGATGGAAGGAGGTGCGGCGTATGTTTGACGCATATAAACGGTTCTTTCGATTTTCCGGGACAGAGAAAAGTACCTGGTATAAAGGTATGGCCTTTGAACTGCTGCGGAGCATCTTTGAAGCGTTACAATTTGTCGCTCTATTGATCGTGCTACGGGCGTTGGTGGAACAGAATATAACCGGGGCCACCGCATGGACAGCTTTGGGAATTATGGTGGTTAGTGTGGCTGGTGCCGCGCTCTGCTGGTATCTGGCCCACAATAGTGAAGGACACGCTAACTACCGAATGTGCGGAGAAAAGCGTATTCACATCGGTGAACGCATGAAATATATGCCGATGGGTTATTTCAACGCGCAGAGCCTGGGCAGTCTTACTGCGGCAGCAACCTCCACAATGTCCGATTTGGAGAGTATGTCTTTCGCAGTGATTGCCCGGACAGTTGTGGGTATGATTCGTACTGCGGTTTTTTCTCTGGCGATCATGTGCTTCGACTGGAGAATCGGTCTTGTGTTCTTTGTTGGGATGCTGCTGTTCCTTTGGGTCAATTCCCGACTGCTCAAGAAATCCCGTGAGCTTTCCCCAGGACGATTGGCTGCACAGACTAAATTGGTGGATGCTGTGCTGGAATACATCCAGGGTATGAGTGTGGTGCGCGCTTTCCACGGGGATAAAGCGGCAAAACAAACTCTAAACAATACCATCAAAGAAACAGAAAATCAAAACTTCAAATTGGAGCGCAAACGCATCCCCTACAACGTGCTGGAGCAGGTTGTTTTGCGCGTTACTTCTGTATTGGCAATCCTGCTTTCCATCTGGCTTTTCCTGCAAGGGAATATGTCGCTGTTCACCTGCTTGATGATGGTGGTATCTGCGTTCCTGGTATATAGCGAATTGGAATCGGCTGGTGAGATGTTCTTTATGCTGCCGATGATTGATGCTTCCATTGACCGGGTAGAGGAAATTGACCGGGCACCCAGGATGGATGAGGGCGGCTCTGTTCAGGTGCCGAAAAGCCATGATATTTCATTTGACCATGTGGATTTCTCCTATGGAGATCGGAAAATCATTGATGATGTGAGCTTCACCATTCCAGAAGGCACGACTACCGCTATTGTGGGGCCCTCCGGTTCCGGCAAAACAACGCTTACCAGCCTTATGGCCCGGTTCTGGGATGTGAAAAAAGGCTCCGTGAAATTGGGCGGCATTGATGTAAAAGACTATTCGCTGGACAGTTTGATGAGCAATTTCAGTATGGTTTTTCAGAATGTGTATTTGTTCAACGACAGTATTGAAAATAACATCAAGTTTGGTAAGCCGGAGGCGAGCCATGAAGAAGTGGTGGCTGCGGCAAAAGCTGCCCGCTGCCATGATTTTATTATGGCGTTGCCTGATGGCTATGACACAGTGATTGGTGAAGGAGGAGCCACAATATCTGGCGGTGAACGTCAGCGGCTTTCCATAGCCAGAGCCATGCTGAAGGATGCTCCCGTTGTCATCTTGGATGAAGCTACCGCAAATGTTGACCCGGAGAATGAGGCGGAGCTTCAAGCGGCCATTGAAGCATTAACCGGAGGCAAGACCATTATTATGATCGCCCATCGCCTGAAAACGGTGCGCCATGCAAACCAGATTTTAGTGGTGGATCACGGAAAGATTGTTCAGCATGGCACCCACGAAGAATTGATAAAGCAGGGCGGGATCTATGGAGATTTTGTCCATTCCCGGAAATCGGCAGAATCGTGGCGCATTACTGATCCGAGAAAAGGCGAGGCCAATGGAAAATGATAGGGAAAAAAGTACTCACTAAAATTGTATTACTTTTGATTGTCTTGTTTGGGGTAACCATTCTGACCTTTGTCTACACAAACCTCTCCCCTGTAGATGCGGCTGAGGCATTGGCTGTGCGTCGTTACAGTCGGCCAACCGCGGAGCAGATTGAATTAGTGCGGGAAGAACTTGGCCTTGACAAACCTATCCTCCAGCAATATGGCTCTTGGTTGTGGAATGCCCTGCACGGTGATTTTGGAAACTCATACAACACGGGACGTTCCATTGTGGAGGAACTGGCGGCATCCATACAGCCAACTTTGATTATGGCTGTGTTAGCACTTTTGTTTAGTACGGTAATCTGTATTCCCCTTGGAGTTTTATCTGCCAGCAGAAAAGGAGGTTTAGCGGATAAAAGCATCTACCTGTTCGGAATTATTTGTATGTCACTTCCAAATTACTGGATCGGTTTCATGCTTTTACTTGCTTTTGCTGTGTATCTCCCTATTTTCAGCATTATGGGGGCAGACAGTCTGAAAGATTTTGTTCTTCCGGCTCTGGCATTGGCTATCCCTACGTCGGCAGGAACCATTCGGGTATTTCGTTCTTCCCTGTTAGATGGATATAACAGTGATTTTGTATTATATGCAAGGGCACGGGGAGTATCAGAATGGAAAATTGCAAACATGGTAAGCCGTTTTGCGTTACCTCCGTTAATTACCATGCTGGCGCAGAGCTTTGGGTTTATGATTGCAGGCAGTTCTATGGTGGAGAGTGTGTTCTCCATTCCGGGTCTCGGTTCCATGTTGGTGACAGCATTAAACGCCAGGGATACCATAACAATCAACGCGTGTGTATTGCTCACTGCCGTTATCTTTGTCTTGGTCAATTTCCTTGCAGACTGCCTGAACACATTGTTGAATCCTCAAAGCCAGATGGGAGGAAGATCATGATTCGTAAAATTATCCACAGCCCTCAGGCTTTAATTGGACTTGCCATGATGCTGATTGTTTTTCTGGTGATGGTGTTTGCCCCTTTTTTGGCACCTAATGATCCTATGCAACTGAATGTGGCCCATAGTTTTGCTCCGCCAGATACACAATATCCACTTGGGACAGATGAGCTTGGACGATGCGTTTTGTCTCGCTTAATTTACGGAGCCAGGGAATCTTTGAGTATTGCGCTTCCTACTTTGCTGCTATTGGCTATTATCAGTACCGTCATTGCAACCTTATGTGCTTATCTTGGCGGTATTGTGGACCGGGTATTTGAGGTGGTATCCAATATTTTTATGGCATTTCCGCCATTCCTCGTGGCAATTACTTTGGTAGGGCTTTTTGAGTCCAAAGTAACCAGCATCATTCTTTCCATTGTGATTGCTATGTGGGTGTGGAATGCGAGGGTGGTTCGCACCCATGTACTCCGAGAACGGAGTCAACCGTATGTCATCACCTGTAGAATGTCCGGGTGCTCAGAACTGCGCATTGTGTTCCGGCATATCATTCCGAATATTCTGCCACATTTGTTAGTGATATATAGCACAGGATTGTCCTCCATTATCATTATGATCTCCAGCTATGCTTTCTTGGGCTTGGGATTGGAGACCGGCACGGCAGAGTGGGGCGCAATGTTTGTGAACGCCAATAAACTAATGTTTAGCCATCCGGAACTGCTGGTCTATCCAGGTCTGTGCATTTTATTTGCCGCGGCTGGATTCAATTTATTCGGGGAGGCCCTGCGAGACCTCTGTGCTCCAAAGGAGGGATCATGATGCTCACGGTTAGTAATCTTTCCATTTGCACAAAGCGGACAAAAGAAGTCCTTGTACACTCCGTCAGCTTTTCTGTGGGCAACGGGGAAACATTGGGGTTGATTGGGGAGAGCGGAAGCGGAAAAAGTATGACCAGCAAGTGTATTATGAAACTTCTCAATCCCCGATTATTTGACCAAACTGGAAGCATCCAATGGAATGGGCGAGAAATGCTCACGGTGAAAATGAGCGAATTGAGAGACTATCGGGGGAGGCAAATCAGTATGATCCCTCAGAACCCCATGACCGCGTTTGCCCCAATGCTCAAGCTGGGAAAGCAGGTGGAGATGGGATTTTCACTGAAAGGCCAAACAGAGAAGATGGCATTCCGAAAACGATTCGCTGCTGCGCTTGCAGATGTCAATTTGCCTGATGCGAGAAAAATCCTTGGAAGTTATCCTCATGAATTATCTGGAGGCACACTGCAACGCGTTATGATTGCCCTCACCCTTCTTCAACGCCCGAAGTTGATTATTGCGGATGAAATTACCACTGCTGTGGATGCTGCCAGTGAGTATCTGATCCTGAATGAATTAGAGAAATTAAAAAAATCTGGCGTTTCCATGATCGTTGTGACCCATGACTTTGGCGTGGCCGCTAAGATATGTGACCGGGTGGCCGTTATGAAGAATGGGGAAATCATTGAAACCGGAAAAACCAAAGATGTCTTTACAAAACCGCAGCACGAATATACCAGACAACTTGTTCAGGCCAGCGTGCTGTTTCAGGAGGGACTATGCTGAGAGCCGAACATATTACAAAACAATATTCATTACCTGATAGCGGACACACAGTTTTTGACGCCGTGTCAGATGTCTCTTTGGAACTAAAAGATGGATGCGTATCCTCACTTGTGGGGGAAAGCGGAAGTGGAAAAAGCACTTTGGCAAGAGTCTTGTCCTACATTGAGATGCCTGATATTGGAAAAGTGTTTCTTGGTGATTTGGAGGTCACTTCCTGTAAGCGGAAAGAGATTCGTTCTGTTCGAGGTAAGGTACAACTGGTAATGCAGAACGCCCTGGGTTCGTTGGATCCCCATCAAAGTGTTGCCGCCATTCTGGAGGAACCTCTACAACTCCTGTTTCATATGAAAGCCCAGGATAGGAGGTGTCGATGCCTGGAACTCATGGATATGGTCAGGTTGGAACGCTCCACCCTTTCTCATCGGCCTAACGAGCTTTCCGGCGGTCAACAGAAAAGATTGTGTATTGCACGGGCTCTGGCAACCCGTCCTCAATATATTATTTTTGATGAATCTTTCAGTGGATTGGATGTCACTTTGAAGAAAGAAATCCTGGGTTTTTTGAAAGAACTCCATAAGGAACTTCAGATTGGATTTCTCATCATCACCCATGACCTTGACACCGCAATGTATATGGAGGGTGCCATTCATGTGATGCGCAGAGGAAAAATTATTGAAACAGTGGAACAGCCACATCATTTTTCTGATTTTCAAGAACCCTATTCACAAATGCTTGTCAAGGCCGTCCGTTCCAAGCGACTGGCCTTACAATAAAAAATCAAAAAGGAGTGTTGTAAAATGAAAAAACTCTTATCGTTGCTGTTGGTCGGTGTTATGAGCGTCATGCTTCTTGCCGGTTGTGGTACTACCGGTGGCGGACAGGATAATCCTGCTTCCGGTTCCGATGAAACAGAGAAGTCCATCTCTATTGCGCAGAGCGCCAATTTTTCTATGGGCTTTGCCCCCGGCGTTCAGTCCTATGAGACTACATATTACACGAACAACTTTTACGAAAGCTTGGTGGAATACCGTGACGGGGAATATCAGCCCTGCCTTGCCACCGACTGGACTGTTTCAGAGGATGGTCTTACTTATACTTTCTATTTACGAGAAGATGTGCAGTTTAATGATGGAACTGCTTTTAATGCCGAGGCTGTCAAGCTCTACTTTGACAATATGAAGTCAGTCATTGGAACCAGTGCAAACTATGGACAACTGGATATGCTAACTACAGAAATTACTGTAGATGATGAGTACACCGTTTCTTTCCATTTGAGTCGCCCATACTACAATGTTTTGAATGACCTTGCTATGGTGATGCCCCGCGGTATTCTCTCCGCTGCTGCTTTCAATGAAGATGGCTCTCTTAATACGGAGTATCTGATGACCCATACTCCCGGCACCGGCCCCTATATGTTCGAGAGTGTGAACGAAACCGCTACGGAATACACATTTGTGAAAAATCCGAATTATTGGGGCGAAGAACCGGATGTAGATCGTTTTACAGTAAAGGTCATCCCTGAGTCCAAGGTCGCCGCTATGAGAGCTGGAGAAGTAGATTTTATCATCGGCTCCGACACACTGGATGCGAACTCCTATCAGGAACTTTCGCAAACAGAGGGGATCACGGGAATTATATCTGATTTCAACTTTGTGACTGAGTTTATCGCCCTCAATGATGAGATTGCTCCTTTAGATGACCAAAATGTTCGCACGGCCATCCAAATGGCGATTGACAAAGAATCCATCGCACAGAATATTTATGCTGGTCTGCGAACTGCGGCTAATTCGGTAATGCCTACAGATATGCCTTATTGTGATGCAACTGTGACAACCCCGGATTACGATATGGCAGGTGCAATCGCCCTTCTGGAGGACTCTGGCTGGGTAGACTCCGATGGCGACGGAATCCGCGAAAAGGATGGTAAGGTTTTGTCCTTTACCATTACATATCCATCCACGGGTGTGTACGACAATGTGGTTCTCTTTTTCCAAAGTGCTATGGAAGAACTGGGTATTGAGATTAAAACTAACCCCATTGATCTAATGGCGTTCATGCAGCAGGTCTTTATGGAGGATAATTATGAGATGACAGCTTACATGAGTTATTGGTTCCCTTATGACCCCTATACTTTTGTAGCCAATATGTATCCGTCCACCGATTATTCAGACCCCAGCGGTATTTACTCCACCGATCCTCAGGTTGCCAAGGCGCTGGCCTCTATGAGTGATGAAGAAGCCAAAGCGTTGATTGCTGGACTGTATAATACAGACGATCCAGCAGTTGTCCAAGAAATCTTTACAGAGGCTTTAAACTCCGCCAATGAAAGCAGCGTGATTATTCCGCTCAACTATCGAAATGAATACGCTGTATTCAATAGCGATGTGATTGAGTCCTATACCTTTAATAGCATTCCCAACCATGTAGATGTTGCGGCAATTCACCTTAAATAAATATCATGTTTTTTAAGTTCCACCTGTCTCATACCATTGTTCCTGCATATAACGAATGACTGTTTTTTGGCATATCGGATGATGTAAATGAGGATACAATATTGTGATGGATAGGCAGGAATCTTTGAAATTGGCATAATGATTCAAAAAGGAGGTGCGCCATTGGCCTTGACATCATCTATGGAGGATTATCTTGAAGCTGTGCTTATCCTTCATCAAAAGCGCGGTAGCGTTCGGGGTGTTGATATAGCTGTACATTTAGGGGTTACAAAGCCTTCTGTGAGCCGGGCTGTCAAGGAATTGTCCAAATTCGGGCATATTATCAAAAATACCGATGGCACACTCTCCCTCACAGATTCAGGCTTGCAAATCGCTACACAGATTTATGAGAAACACCAATTTTTCACCAGGCAGCTCATCGAAGCTGGTGTCCCCAAGGATATTGCGGCGCAGGACGCTTGCAGGCTGGAACACGTCATCAGTGAACAAAGCTTTCAGAAGTTAAAAGAAGCGGCCTTCTCAGGCAGCCGGGAGGTGATACCATCGGACGAGTCGTGATTATGGAACTGGAGGATAAGGACGAAAGGACATTTGAAGATTTTCTTGCCTTTTTACAGCTTCATCCAGAATTGAAAACATGGGAAATCGGCCCGGAGCCGATCCTGTCACTTCCCGGCCTGCAAATCTACCCAGACCGCCGAAAAATCTATCACGGCCAGCAGGAAATTGAGCTGAATACCAAGGAGTTTGCCCTGCTCTGCCTGTTAGTGACCAATAAAGGGCGGGTACTTACTTATGGGCAGATGTATGAAAAAGTCTGGAAGGAAGAACCCTTTGGCAACGAACATATCGCGGTGGGCAGCCATGTCCGCAGTATGCGGCAGAAATTATATGCCATATATCCCAAACCGCCGTTTGTGATTTCCTGTATCCGGGATGTGGGGTATCGCTTCGAGGTTCATTCTTAGTATAAGGCAGCAGTCTAACAGTTTAGGCTGCTGCTTTTTCCTGTCTGTTTTCACTCCAACTCGCCAAAACCTTGCAAATGCCGATTTTTTATGAGATTTTCCCGCCGCATATTGTCTGAACTTGCGACTGAATTGTGTTCCATTTGCGTTTCTTGCTCATTTTATTTGCATTTCACCTATTATACTACCCCTATTAACATTTTAGTTTGGGGAAAGGTGGTGATCTCTGTCAGCTTGTCCCCATAAGGGGATAGCATGGAGCCAAAAAGAAAGGAACCTGGCGGTTGTCCGCCAACTGACGAACAAAAAATATTTTCCGTACATACCGCACTCCTCAAGGGGATTGCGGTATTTTTTTGTTCGACAGGCTTTTTCTTTTTCCCTGGGCCTTACCCATCATCCGCCAAAAGCCAACAGCCGAGCGCGTACACCAGAAGGTGTGCGCGCTTTTTCTATGTCGGGAAATGCAGATTTCTGTTATTTCCCGTTAGGACAAGCCAGCCGCGTTGCAGGGGGCCGCCGTCCGTCTGGATTTCTTCCCGAAATTCAGACGAAACGGAGGTACACAGCGTGGACGCTGGTAAAAAGAAAATATGGGTTCGCGGCCAATTTGTCGAGGTCACGGACGAGGTATATACCGCTTATATGCGGGGCGACCGGAAAATGCGCTACTTTGAGGCGGATCTGAAAAGCGAGCGCCCGGTTTACGGCAGCAACGGCGAAATCAAACAGGTTCTCCCCAGCCGGGAGGATTCCCTGGACAGGCTCATGGAAGAAAATGCCCGCCAGTTTGCCGCTGCTGCGGAGAGCGTGGAGGATGTAGTGATCCGAAAACTTGCGCTGGACAAGCTACATACCGCGCTTATGCAGCTTACCAAAGAAGAACGGGATTTCATTTGTGTCCTGTTCTTTGACGAAAAAACAGAGAGCGAAGTGGCAAAGGCCCTGGGCATTTCTCAACAGGCCGTCCACAAGCGGAAAAACCGGATACTCAAAAAGCTGAAAAACTTTTTTGAGTAAATAGGGTTGTTAGACCTCTCACTCAACGGCAAATAGAGTGAGAGGTCTTTTTTATCTCTCCCGGAACTTGAAAACTGCATACCCATTCATCAGGCACATTCCCGCTGCTTTGGCGAAAGCCAAAGCCCAGGCGGCTGCTGCGCGGCGATCTGCCGGAAGAAAACAACGAGACACCACCGAAAAAGAAAATGCAGGTCTTTGGTTTGTTCTTCCCGGCAAGGAGCGAGAAACAGCAGGCTGTCAGTACCGGATGGCTCCCGGTACGGCCATGACCAGCAGCGGGGACAATGATACTCCCGTCCAGCCTAACGTCCGAGCGTTGAAGCGGCTCTATTTTGCCGTGATCCGTCGCAGGCAATGGGGGCGGTTGCGTGAGAACCACGCGAGGGGTGAGATTCCCCGTGGAGCTGGCAAGCCGCCAGCCGTTTGATGACTTCCCACCCGGTGCTTCGGGGCGTCGAGGACAAATAGGAGCACCTTTGAAATACTGGCCGTACAGCAGGACGGGCCAATGAAAACAGGAGAATGGTTTTATCTCTCCCCGGCCTTCATTCTGTTCTGCTGTGCGGCCTTTACATAGGCGGCCCACGCCGCCTAATTTTTCAAAGGGAGGTCATAAGACATGAACAGGACATATCTGCGCGGCGATATGTACTATGCCGATCTGGGCCGGGGAATCGGCTCCGAGCAGGAAGGTTATCGCCCCGTCCTTATTCTTCAGAACAACACGGGGAACAAATACAGCCCCACCGTCATTGTGGCGGCCATTTCCAGCAAAGTGGACGCCAAGGCCAAGCTGCCCACCCACTATCTTCTCCAGGCGGAAAACGGGCTGGAACTGCCTTCTCTCGTTCTTTTGGAACAGCTCCGCACTATTGATAAGAAACGGCTGGGCGCGTACATCGGACATCTGGAGGAAAAGCATATCCGCAAAATCAACCACGCCCTGGCGGTCAGCGTGGGGCTGATCGAGGAAGTTCCCGAAAACTTAATCATGTGCCTTTGCCCGGCCTGTGCCAATAACTTCTACGGCACAGGCTCTTATTATTTGCGCAGGGTTCACCCCGAACGGGTGGAAAAGGACATCTGCACCTACTGCGGCCAGCGGCCCGGCTTTGACTATGAGGTTGTAAAGCGCCGTCAATGACCGGGGTACAGCACATGGAGATCGTATTTCATACCGGGAAAGACAGCGAGCAATCCCTGCGCCAGTTCGCTGAAAAACGCGCCGAGTTTTTAACCCGTGAATTGCGGGATTTGAACGCGGAAGAATTAAAAGCGTTGCTTTCCACACTGAAAGAGGATCATCGCACCTTTGAGCAAAAATGAGGATGTTCCTATAATAATGGAGAAAGGGTGGTTTTCTTACCGTCCCCGGAAAGGAGGATATTTGAATATGAAACGCAAGGCAAGAATCCAGACGGGAATCGATGATAGATTGGTGGCCATATATGCGAGAAAGTCCCGTATTACGAATAAGGGGGACAGCATTGGCGTTCAGTTTAAGCAAAGCGCCGACTATGCGATCAATCAGCTTTCCCTACCGGAAGATTACGAATTTGCCCGGTATGAGGACAAAGGCTTGAGCGGCTACTATTCCGACCGTCCGGATTTTCAGAGACTTCTTCGAGATATTGAGATGGGGAAAATCAAGGCTGTGGCCTGTTACAAATTAGACCGAATCAGCCGGAAAACTTCCGACCTCATGCGGCTTCTGGAATATTTTGAACGTCACGATGTGACGCTTTTGGTCTGCTCCAACAACATCAATACGCGGATCAGCACATCCAAAATCATCATCCAGGTGCTGGCCATTATCGCAGAATTTGAACGCGATATTCTAACGGAACGTATCCAGGATAACTTGATGGAGCTGGCGAAAGATGGGCGCTGGCTGGGCGGCAAAACACCGACCGGCTTTTCTTCCCAGCGTGTGACAACGGGAAGTGGAAAAAACAAGAGTGCCATCAGCTTTCTCGTCCCTGTGCAGGAAGAAAAAGAGATTGTGCTGGAAATCTACGGCACCTTCTGGGAAACTCGTTCTCTCTTGCAGACGGCAAACATCATCAGTGAGAAATATGAGACAAAGCATGGCGCGAAGTTTACCACATCTACCATCCGGCTGATACTGCGGAATCCGATCTACTGTGTGGCAGATGAATATTCCTACAACTACTTTCTGGAGCATGACGGGAACCTGTTTGGAGAACCGTCCGACTTTGATGGTCAGCATGGGCTTACTGCTTATAACAAGACCGACCAGATGAAAGTTGAGGATGAGGATTCCACCTTTTTCAATCCCAAGTTCTCACAACTTCTTACCAGGAAACCCATTAGTGAATGGATTGTTTCCGTGGGCCGCCATGAGGGATTTATCAGTTCCCGGAAATGGGTGGAAACACAAAATATGCTGGATGAGATTGCCGAAAAGTATAACCGGCCTCATAGAAAAACCAATGCTTTGTTGTCCGGCTTAATGTATTGTCCGATTTGCGGAAAACGGCTGCGGGTGCTGCCGGAATCTAATCGCTGGACGAATGGCAAGCCTCGATTCAAGTACGCCTGCCCTGGTGTGCGGGCAAAGGAATGTACCTTCAAAGGGGTTGAGGGTGTAACGCTGGATGAATTTGTTATCCACTCACTCTCCAGCCTGCAAGAAGAACATTCCGACTATTACCGGCAGCTTTTGGAAAACAGGGTTGCCAGTATGATCCGCACCGATCAAAGCGAGAAAGAGTACCAGGAAACCAAAAAGGCTATTGAACGCTTAAATGTGGATATTGCCGCACAGGTACGAAATCTGCGTGAAGCAGACGACGCCCTTAAACGCTTTATCCAGGATGATATAAAGGAATTGACGGACGAGCTGGCAAAGCGCGAAGCTGCCCTGCGCCGAATGGAAGATACACAATCTGAAAATCAGTATCTCATCCATGAACTGAATGGCATGAAAAAAAGGCTGCTGTCCTTTGAGGAGTTTGCAAAGGGCGCACAGCCTGAAGCTCTGTTTACTTTGGTTCATTCGATTGTTGACCGAATTTATATTACTACTGATGGCACCAAACAGAAATGCCAGGTGTATATCAAAGGCTGCGCCACGGAGGATTATTCCGACGTACTCGGCGCAGCCGGGTACATAGAGGAAGAACCCCTGTTACCGGTGGCGTCGTATGTGCCGCCGATGTGTGATTTAGATTACTATAGCATTGACTGCGAAATATCGAAGAAAAGTAATCTACAATCAGTTAAGAAAAGATATATGAGAAATCATTAGAGATTTGTGTAAATGGAAAGGTGTAAAAATCATAGAAGGGAATATGATGCCAGATCATGTACACATCTTGGTGAGTATCCCGCCGAAAATGAGTGTGTCCAGTTTCATGGGGTATCTCAAAGGAAAAAGTGCAATGATGATTTTCGAGAGACATGCAAACTTAAAGTACAAGTTTGGAAACAGAAATTTCTGGGCAACTGGATATTATGTGAGTACAGTTGGCATCAATACATCAACAGTGCAAAAGTATATCCGAGAACAGGATAAACAAGATCAAATCGAAGATAGTTTGAGTCGGAAAGAGTATAGTGACCCTTTTAAGGGTAGCAAGTAATCATACCACTTGTGGCTTGAACGAAGTGAAAGCCAGCGTCATTTAGGCGCTGGCTTTTATCACGGTCTTATAGACCGCTCGTCATGCCACCCCTCTTAGGGGTGGTCATGACTTTTATTCCGTCTCTGCCTGCAGCAGCCGTTTTAAATATTGCCCGGTGTATGATTGCGCACAGGCGGCCACCTGCTCCGGCGTACCCTGGGTAACGACATAGCCGCCGGCGTCTCCGCCCTCCGGTCCTAAATCAATAATATGATCGGCTGTTTTGATCAGGTCCAGATTATGCTCGATCACCACAACCGTGTTGCCGCCGTCAACCAGCTTTTGCAGCACGTCAATCAGCTTGTGCACGTCTGCAATATGCAACCCGGTTGTGGGTTCGTCCAAAATATAGATCGTTCTGCCTGTGGAGCGCCGGGAAAGCTCTGTTGCAAGCTTTACACGCTGTGCTTCACCACCGGAAAGCGTAGTGGCCGGCTGCCCGATTTTGACATACCCAAGCCCCACCTCGCACAGGGTGCGCAGCTTGCGTTCAATTTTGGGAATGTTTTCAAAAAACGCAAGCCCCTCCTCCACCGTCATTTCCAATACGTCGTGGATGCTTTTGCCCTTGTATTTAACCTCCAGCGTTTCTCGGTTATAGCGTTTGCCCTTGCAGACCTCACAAGGGACGTAAATATCCGGCAAAAAATGCATTTCTATCTTTAAAATACCGTCGCCCTGGCAGGCTTCGCACCTGCCGCCCTTGACGTTAAACGAAAAGCGCCCGGAATTAAAGCCGCGCAGCTTTGCCTCTTGCGTAGAGGCATAAAGCTCACGGATGTCTGTAAACACGCCCGTATAGGTTGCCGGGTTGGAACGCGGCGTGCGGCCAATGGGCGACTGGTTGATGTCGATCACCTTATCCAGATGTTCAAGCCCCGTAATGCTTTTGTGCGCACCGGCGCGCGTCTTTGCACCGTTTAAATTTGCCGCAAGGTATTTGTAGAGGATTTCGTTGATCAGCGAAGATTTGCCGGAGCCGGAAACGCCGGTCACGCAGACAAATTTCCCCAGCGGGATTTCCACTGTAATATTTTTCAGGTTATTCTGGCGCGCACCCGTAATTTTCAGCTTTTTGCCGTTGCCCTTTCTGCGCTGCTGTGGTATTTCCACTTTGCGCCTGCCGCTTAAATACTGCCCAGTTATAGATTGCTCGCACTGCTTGATCTGCTCGGCCGTGCCGCAGCAGACCACCTCGCCGCCGTGTACGCCCGCACCGGGACCGATGTCCACAATATAATCCGCGGCGTACATGGTGTCTTCGTCATGCTCGACCACAATCACCGTATTGCCCAGATCACGCAGGTGCTCCAGCGTATGCAGCAGCTTACTGTTGTCGCGCTGATGCAGGCCAATGCTCGGTTCGTCGAGAATATACAGCACGCCCATCAGTGAAGAACCAATTTGCGTTGCAAGGCGAATGCGCTGGCTTTCGCCGCCGGAAAGCGTGCCCGAGGAGCGCGAAAGCGTCAGGTAGCCCAGCCCCACGCTGTTTAAAAAGCCCAGGCGGTCACAAATTTCTTTTAAAATGGCGTCTGCAATCATTTTCTCGCGCTGTGAAAGCTTGAGCGTCTTGATAAAAGCAAGCGCGTCTGTAACCGATTTATCACAAAACTGGCTGATGTTTACCCCGCCCACCGTGACTGACAGGCTTTCCGGAGAAAGGCGCCGGCCGCCACATGCATCGCACGGGATGGCGCTCATATAAGATTCTATTTCTTCCTTGATCCAACTGCTCTGCGTTTCGCGGAAGCGGCGTTCCAGGTTATTGATGATCCCTTCAAAATCGGCGTTGTAAACGCCTGTGCCGTATTCGTTTTTGCGTACAATCTTAAGCTTTTCACCCTTTGTGCCGTAAAGGATCTTCTCTATAATTTCCTCCGGCAGATCGCCCACCGGCGTGTCCAACGAAAAGTTATATTTTTTCGACAAGGCTTCAAAATACATGGTTGCAATGGTGCTGCCCTCCATGGCCCAGCCGCTTGCGCGGACGCCACCCTGGCGGATGGACTTGCTTTTATCGGGAATAATCAGCGCCGGGTCGATCTTCATAAACACGCCAAGGCCCGTGCATTTTGGGCACGCGCCGGCCGGGTTATTAAACGAAAACATGCGCGGTGTGAGCTCATCGACGCTGATGCCGTGCTCCGGGCAGGCGTAGTTTTGGGAAAACAGCAGATCTTCGCCGTCTATTACGTTAACAACCGTCAGACCGCCCGTTAACCCGGAGGCCGTTTCAAGCGAATCCGCCAGACGTGAACGCATATCCTGCCGCACAACAAGCCTGTCCACAACTACGTCGATCGTATGCTTTTTGTTTTTTTCAAGCTTGATCTGTTCAGAAAGGTCATAAATAATACCGTCTATGCGTACGCGCACATAGCCGCTTTTGCGCGCTGCTTCCAGCTCCTTTGCATGCTCGCCCTTTCTGCCGCGCACCACCGGCGCCAAAATCTGTATTTTTGCTCCTTCCGGCAGCCGCATGACCTTGTCCACAATCTGGTCGATCGTCTGCTGCTTAATCTCTTTGCCGCACACCGGGCAGTGTGGAATGCCAATGCGCGCGTACAGCAGGCGCAAATAATCATAAATTTCCGTCACCGTTCCCACCGTGGAACGTGGGTTTTTCGATGTGGTTTTCTGGTCAATGGAAATGGCCGGGGACAGGCCTTCTATATTGTCCACATCGGGCTTTTCCATCTGCCCTAAAAACTGCCTTGCGTAAGAGGACAGCGACTCGACATACCGGCGCTGCCCTTCGGCATAGATGGTGTCAAACGCCAAAGAGGATTTGCCCGAGCCGGAAAGGCCCGTTAAAACGACCAGCTTATCGCGCGGGATCTCGACATCTATGTTCTTCAGGTTATGCTCGCGCGCACCTGTAACCTTAATATTTTTGGAAGACATTTCTTTCACCCCTGTTTCAACTTACCCCGTTTCCCTGTACTGACATGAAATGGATTCACGCAAACTGCCAAAATCTTACGCACAGTGAAACAAGGGCGGGGATATCAGCCCCCGCCCCGCCTCATTTTTTATTTTTCTGTTGTATCATCCTGGATATCCGCCGGCGCTTCTTCCTGCTCTTCTTCCAATTCTTCCGGCGGTTCTACATACGTGCCGTTCATCACGGCCTCGAACTGTTCGTTATCCATTTTTTCATGCTTGATCAGGAATTTTGCAACCGCATGCAGCTGCTGCATGTGTGCGCGCAAAATTTCTTCCGCACGGTTGTAGCCCTCTTCAATAATAGCATAGACCTCGTCGTCGATCTTTGCGGCAGTCTTTTCCGAATAGTCTTTTACATGGCCCATGTCCCGGCCGATAAAAACCTCGTTGCCGCTGGAACCGTAGGAAATAGGGCCGAGCAGCTTGCTCATGCCGTACTTGGTCACCATGGCTCTTGCCGTTTTTGAAGCCTTTTCAATATCGTTGGAGGCGCCTGTGGAAATATCGCCCATGACAAGCGCTTCGGCCACACGGCCGCTTAAACCTACTATAATGCTTTCTTTCATTTCCTGCCTGGAATTATAGGATTTATCCTCCGCAGGCAGCGGCATGGTGTAACCGCCCGCCATACCCGTGGGAATAATGGAAATCTGGTGAACGGGGTCCTGTGTTTCGCAGACATGGAATGCAATGGCATGACCCGCTTCGTGGTAAGCGGTCAGCTTCTTTTCCTTGTCGTTCATGACCCTTGTCTTCTTTTCGGCGCCCACCACAACCTTAATGGTCGCTTCTTCAATTTCCTGCATGGTGATTGCCTTGCGGCCCTTTCTGGCGGCAAGGAGAGCTGCTTCGTTGAGCAGGTTTTCCAGGTCTGCGCCGGTAAAGCCGGCTGTGGACTTTGCAACGGTGGAAAGCTTAACGTCGGGCGCCAGCGGCTTTTTCCTGGCATGCACCTTTAAAATAGCCTCTCTGCCCTTGATGTCCGGGTAGCCGACGACAACCTGCCTGTCAAAGCGTCCGGGGCGCATCAGCGCGGGGTCGAGGATATCGGGACGGTTGGTCGCTGCGATCATAATTACGCCTTCGTTGACGCCAAAGCCGTCCATCTCTACAAGCAGCTGGTTGAGGGTCTGCTCGCGCTCGTCGTGTCCGCCGCCCAGGCCCGTGCCTCTTTGGCGGCCGACCGCGTCAATTTCGTCTATAAAGATAATACATGGGGAATTTTTCTTCGCCTGGTCGAACAGGTCGCGCACACGCGATGCACCGACACCGACAAACATTTCCACAAAATCTGAACCGGAAATAGAGAAGAACGGAACGCCCGCTTCACCTGCAACGGCCCTTGCAAGCAGGGTTTTACCCGTACCGGGAGGGCCGACCAGCAGCACGCCCTTTGGAATACGCGCGCCCAGATCGTTGTATTTTTGCGGATTTTTCAAAAATTCTACGATTTCTTCAAGCTCTTCTTTTTCTTCATCTGCGCCCGCCACGTCTTCAAATGTGGTCTTGCGCTTTTCGTCGTTCATGTCCTTGATTTTGGCCTTGCCAAAGCCCATCTGCTTGGTGGGGTCGCCGCCCAGCCCGCCGGACATCTTGCGCATAATATACAGCCAGAAGACGACCAAAAGCACAATCATGATGATATTGGGCAGCAGGCTTATAATCCAGGAGTTTTCGCTGCCTTTGATCAGGTCGTATTCAATATCTGGGTCGTAGTTCGGGTTTTCCTCATTGGTGGCCGTATTCGGGTTGATATAGGCCGAAATATCGTCATATGCAACGGCCGCGCTCGGCGCGGTATATTTGATCACCTGCTGGCTGTTCTGGTCCTCTCCACTGCCTGACGTACTGCTCTGCGTCTGCGGCGGAAGCGTCGGTTGGTTTTGGGCGGAGGCGCTTGTATTTTCGATCGTCCGCCCTTCCTTAAGGGTAATTTCCATTTCACCGGAACCCAGGTTGAGTGTAAAGGAATCTACCTTTCCGTCGCGAAAAGCGCCGATGATATCTGAATAATTGTATGTGATTTTCGGCTGCGTTTGAAAAATGGTGACGATAACCAAAATCAGCACAATGGGAATTCCCAGATAGATCAGCAAATTACGCAGTGTTTTTTTATTATCCAATATGTCCACTCCTTATGTTTCAGTATATGTAAAAGCTTAAGAATTATCAGGTATACACCGCAGGCTTTAAAACGCCCACATACGGAAGGTTCCTGTAATATCCGGCATAATCCATGCCATACCCGACTACAAATTCATCCGGGATCTGCATGCCCGTATAGTCCACAGAAATTTTCGCCCGGCGGCGGCTTGGTTTATCAAGCAGCGCGCACAGCTTTATGCTGCCTGCTTTTTTCTGCTGAAGGTAATCCAGCACATAACGCAGCGTAACGCCGGTGTCGACTATATCTTCTACAATCAATACGTCGTACCCTTCCACACAACTGGAAAGGTCCTGCACAATGCAGGGTGTGCCGCTGCTTTGCACGCCGGCGCCATAGCTGGACACCGTCATAAAATCGATCTTGCACGGCGTTTTGAGCGCCCGCATCAGATCTGCCATAAACACCACGCTGCCCTTGAGCAGTCCCACCAGAAAAAGCTTTTTTCCCCAGTAGTCGCTGTCAATGCGCCGCGCCAGCGTCTGCACCAGAGCGCAAATCTGCTCACGGCTGAGCAGAACCCGTTGTATATCCCTGTCCATATTTTCTTTCTCCCGTGCGCCTGTTAAATGCAGGCGTCTTGAACCTCAAGCAGCAAAACCTGTTTTGTATCCGCATGAACCCTGGCCTGCTGCGCCGTACCAAATCCATCTATCCACAAGACCTCGCTGCCGTTTGCCAACAGGATAACCCTGCTGCGCTGCTCCTGCAAAACCCTGCTTTCATTAAAAAGCTTTTTGACGGATTTGCCAACACCTCTTCCCGCAGGGGAAAAATGGTCCTTTTCGCGCCGGTTTCTAAATACGGAGCTGTCATTGATTATAGCATAATCCAGCGCGTTATTTAATAATTTTTTGTTAAATTTCAGCTTTTGGTCAAATTCTGCCTTGGTGCTGACTGTAAGTATAATTTTTTTATTGTATTTCGTCAAGACTTTTGCCTGTATAACAGAAATTTCCCAGTTTTCTTCCCCGTTTTTCTGTAAAACAAGACGGTACACACCTTGTTTTACAACGGCGCGCAAGCCGCCGGGCAGATCGAGCGCGCCCTGCCCGGAACGGATGATCCCCACCAGTGTGTCTATATGCACGCGTTCCAGACAGCGGCAGCCTTTTTCTTCGGCCGAAAGCGCCACCGCCTTTGTCAAAACGGGCGTTTCCAGCTGTGATAACGCCTGCACCTGATAGCCGCCGTCTGTTCTTGCCTGTAAAAGCGCCTGTTTTGCCTGCTTTTCCATATATTGATCCAAACTGCGCAGCTGGTCGGCAAAGGCCATGGCCGCCTGTTCAAATTCGGGATTAATTTGTGCAAGCACCGGAACTACATAATGCCGCAAACGGTTGCGCGTATAGGTATCTTCCTGATTGCTGCTGTCCACAACATATGCAACGCCGTGCGTTTTGCAGTAATCGCGCGTTTGCTTCCCCGTAAGGAGGATCAGCGGCCGGATAATATTGCCGCGTACCGGTGGGATTCCACACATGCCTTTAATGCCTGTTCCCCTTGCAAGGTGGAACAGCATGGTTTCTATACTGTCGCTTAAAGTGTGCGCCGTTGCAATTTTGCCGTCATGCTGCTTTGCAAGCGAATCAAAAAACATATAACGTACCTGACGCGCGCACAGCTCTATGCTTTCCCCCCGCTCTTTTGCCATACCGTATATGTCGGCCTGAAAAACTGAAAGCGGCACACCGTGCGTGCTGCACCAGGTGCGCACAAAGCTTTCGTCGCGGTCAGATTCTTCCGCACGCAGATGGTGGTTGACATGCGCCGCTATGACGTTCAGCCCATATTCCTGCCGCAATACGCAAAGAAAGTGAAGCAGACACATAGAGTCTGCTCCACCCGAAACGCCGGCTATGACCGTGTCTCCATACTGCAGCATATTGTATTTTGCAATCGCTTCTTTCATTTTACTGTCCACGGTTAACCTCCGGTGAAGTAAAACGCATAAATTCGCCCTGCCAATGCAGCTTCACGCTGCCCGCTTCGCCATGACGGTTCTTTGCCACAATGCATTCGCCGCTGTTGTGGTCTACGCCCTCTTCGCCCGCGTCCTTTTCATAGTAGCCTTCACGGTAAAGAAATAAAACAATATCCGCATCCTGCTCAATCGAACCGGAATCACGCAGGTCTGAAAGCTGCGGGCGGTGGTCGGTCCTTTGCTCGCTTGCACGTGACAGCTGGGAAAGCGTAATGACAGGTACGTTCATTTCTTTTGCCAGTATTTTTAAATTTCTTGTAATTTCCGATATTTCCTGGACCCTGTTGTCTGTCCTGCGCGTTCCGCCCATCAACTGCAGATAGTCGATAACGACCAGGTCTACACCGCGCAGCCTTCTGAGCTTTGCTTTCATGGAGGGAACCGTAATCCCGGGTGTATCGTCCAAATAAATTTCCGTCTTGCCAAGCACGTCGCCTGCTTCTACCAGGCGTGTCCATTCATCGTTACTGAGCTTGCCCGTGCGCAGTTTCGTTCCCTCGATCAGCCCTTCTGTGGAAAGCAAGCGGGAAGCAATCTGTTCTTTTGACATTTCCAGCGAAAAAAAAGCAATCTTTTTTCTGCTTTTAACGCCGGCATGGCGCGCAATGTTCAGCGCAAAGCTGGTTTTGCCCATACCGGGCCGCGCTGCAAGCAGGATCAGGTCGGACCGGTTAAGCCCTGTAATCATCCGATCAAGGTCGGCAATCCCCGTAGAGATCGGCCGTATGGATTCGTTATCATCGGAATTGAGAAGATCCAGCCGGTCAAACGTTTCTATAATGACCTCGTCAAGCTTTTGCAGGCCCTGCAGATTTTTCCCCCTGCGAATGTCAAAAATCTTCTGCTCTGCAGAATCCAGCAGCGTTTCAGATTCATAGCTGCCGTCAGATGCTTCTTCTATAATATCCCTGGCAGCCATAATCAGGCTGCGCACTTCATATTTGTCGCGGACAATCTTTGCATAAACCTCTACGTTGGATATAGCCGGAACAATTTCCGCCAGCTGCATCAGGTATGCTTTTGCTTCCGGCCCTTCAAACGTTCCTTCTTGCTTTAGCCGTTCGTTTACTGTTACAAAATCGACGATTTTTCCCACCGTAAACATATCCAGCATAGCACCGTAAATAGCCTGATGATTGGTCAAATGAAAATAATCGGGCCTGGGCAAAAGCTCCGCTACCCTGTCCAGACAGGCAGGATCAAGCAAAATTGCGCCAAGCACAGACTGCTCCGCCTCTGTACTGTAGGGAAGCTTTAAACCGTCATATGCGGATGTGATGCTCTTTTCTGCCATTGCTATTTTCCCTGCCTTATCTTTTGCACTCTGATAAAAGCACCGGCTGCCAGCAAACGCAAACCTCTGCGTGCTGGCAAAACCGGGCTTATGCTTTCTTTTATTATCCCTGTTGTGCTACCACCACGTGTACCGTCGCAGTAATGGCTGTATACAGCTTGATCGTACATGGAAATGTCCCAAACGTTTTGATATCCCCATCCAGCGTAATTTTACGTTTATCAACCTGTACGCCGTATTGCTTTTGAATCTCTTCGCTGATTTCCTTTGCTGTAACAGAACCGAACAGTTTGCCCGCCTGGCCCGCTTTGGCATATACCTTTACCGTTTGGCCGTTTAGCTTTTCCTGTATTTTATTTGCTGCGGCCTTTTCCATATCTATTTTATATTGTTTTGCTTTTTCTGCATTTCTCAGTTCATTGAGCACCTGCGCGTTTGCTTCTTTCGCAAGCTTCTTAGGTAAAAGGAAATTCCTTGCATAGCCGTCAGACACATTCACAAGCTCCCCCTTTTTCCCGCTGCCCTTTACATCCTGCAACAATACAACCTTCATAGCTTTTCGCCCCCAAATTTTCAAAAATTTACTGTTGGCCTAAACTGTCTATAATTTCCATCAGCTGGCTTTTGACATGTTCTACACTTTCATGCTCGATCTGTGCACCGGCCATGGTCTGATGGCCGCCGCCGCCGAGCTGCTCCATAACCAGCTGCACGTTGATATCACCCAGTGATCGGGCCGATATATTGATGTTCCCGTCTGCCGGGTATACGACAAACGAGGCCCTTACGTCCTGCAGACCCAAAAGTTCGTCAGCCGCCTGTGCCGCCGTAACCCTTACGTTGCTGGGCACAGTGTCTGCACAGGCAATTGCACATTGATGGTAGATTTCCGCATTGGAAACCAGTTGGTATTTTGCTTTATAGGAATCTATAGAATTGGAAAAAAGACGTTTGACCTCCACCGTGTCAGCACCTCTTTGGCGCAGATATGCTGCCGCTTCAAAGGTACGCACACCCGTTTTTAAAACGAAATTTTTCGTATCCAGCATAATGCCTGACAGCAGCGCCTCCGCCTCCAGGCGAGTAAGCACATTGTCCCCCATATATTGTACAAGCTCCGTTGCCATCTCTGCAGTAGAGGAAGCATACGGCTCGTGAAAAAACACAATAGAATTTGTGATATGATTGACCATCATGCGGTGGTGGTCAATCACCACAACCTGCCTGCATTTCTGATAAATATCCGTACTTTCCAGAAAAGACGGGGAGTGGGTGTCCACTACAATCAGCAGTGTTTTATCTGTGATCGTATGGACCGCTTCACCAGGCTCCATAAAAATATTGCCATAGCCTGCGTTCAAAAAGTTGTCGATCAGCGCTTTTGCCAGAGACTGTTCCTGCCGTACCACAACATGCGCGGGCTTATGCAGCGCTTTTGTGATTGCGCTCCACAAACCAATCGCAGCCCCGACACTGTCAAGATCCGAATTTTTATGCCCCATCAGCAACACATGAGACGAGGCTTTGATCTGCTCTGACAAAGAGCTTGCAATAACCCTTGTGCGAACCTTATCAAGCTTTTCATAACCCTTGGAGGTTCCGCCAAAAAAGCGAAAGGCCTCCTTGGTTTTGACGGCCACCTGGTCGCCGCCTCTTCCCAAAGCCATTTCAAGCGCTTTGCGCGCCCAAAGCTCGCTTTCCTTAAAGCTGGAAGCGCCTCTGCCCACTCCGATAGAAATAGTCGCTTCCTTATTATTTGCAAACTTAAGGCCTTTGATTTCCTGCAGAATTTTAAACTTTTCTTCCACCAGCTGCCGTACGTCACGCTCCTCGAACAGCACCATATACCGGCTGCCTGAAACCTTTTTAAAGAGCGCATTATATTTTGCCGCCCATTTTTGCAGCGCATTTTCTACGGTTACAACAATATGGGCGTTTTGTTCGTCGTCGTTATCGCGTTCGAATTCTTCCCTGTTGTCAAATACAACCATTGCCACAGCCGGACGGCTTTCCGCATATTCCAGCGCTGTGTTTTTATAATATGTATCGTCTATAAAATAGAGGATGACTCCATCGCTGACAGAGCAGGCAAGCACTGTGTAACGCTTGTCACCGTAGGCCACGTCCGCCCCTTCTGTGTCCAAAATGTCGTCTACCGTGGTACCGGGAATATACTGGCTGATAAAATCGCCCGTAGGTTCCCGGCCGCTGCACAGACGCGTTTTAAATTTGGAATTATACCAGATAACGTCCCCCTGGCTGCCCGCCACCACGACAGGTATGGAAAACTTTTCCAAATACTGGACGTTTACACCTTTGATATTGGACACGGCACTTTTTACCACACGCGCTGTATAATGGTGAAAACGCTTTAAATTAAAAAACACAAGGATAATAGAAACGACGGCAACCACCATTTCAATATAAAAAATATAGATATTCCAACGAAAAGAGTAAATTGCCATGCCAAGAATTGCCGCTGAAAAAATCAAGAAATAAGGGGACAGCGTCCAAACTTTTTTCTTCATGGATAATGCTCCTTTCGTATACACGCTATATCAGATATCCATAATAATCGGTAAAATCATCGGCGTGCGGCGCGTGCGGTCATAAATAAGGTGCGAAACCTCATCTTTAATTTTGTTTTTGATCACATTCCATTCCCGAATACTGTCGTCGGCACAATTTTCCAAAACATCCTGTGCCGTCTTTTTGACTTCGTCAAGCAAAATTTCAGACTCCCGCACATAAACAAAGCCTCTGGATACAATGTCTGGCCCTGCAATGACATGGCCGTCGATAGAATCCAGCGAAGCCACAACGATAATCAGGCCGTCCTGGCCCAGATGTTTTCTGTCGCGCAGAACGATGCTTCCAACGTCGCCTACGCCAAGCCCGTCGACAAAAATCTTGCCCGACTGCACCGGCTCTAACTCTTTGATATAGTCACGGTTAATTTCTATGACGCTGCCTACGTCGCCAATAAACACATTTTTATGGTTCATTCCCATATTGTAGGCAAGGTTTGCGTGCTTTCTTAAATGCTTTTGCTCGCCATGCACCGGAATAAAATACCTTGGCTTGGTCAGCCCCTGGATGATCTTGAGCTCTTCCTGGCAGGCGTGCCCGGAAACATGCACCTCGTACATGGATTCGTACACGACCTCACAGCCGCGCTTCATCAGCTCATCGACAACATTTCCGACTGTCTTTTCATTGCCGGGGATGGGGTTTGCAGATATAATGATAAAATCACCCGTGCCGACCTCTACTTTGCGATGGTCGGAATACGCCATCCTTGAAAGCGCCGACATGGGTTCTCCCTGGCTTCCTGTCGTGACCAATACAACCTTTTCAGCCGGATAACGTTTTAAAAGGTCAATGTCTATAATCACGCCGTCGGGCACATCCAGATACCCAAGCTCCACCGCTACCGTCATATAGTTTATCATACTTCTGCCGGAAAAAGCTACTTTTCTTCCATACTTTTCCGCACAATTAATAATTTGCTGCACCCTGCTGACGTTCGACGCAAACGTGGCAATAATAATCCTGCTTTTTTCCGCCTGTTTAAAAAGCGTTTCAAAGGATTCGTTGACCTTTTGCTCTGTCATTGTGTAGCCCGGGCGCTCGGCATTGGTAGAATCTGCAAAAAGCGCTAAAACGCCCTCTTTCCCGAGCTGCGCAAACCTTGCAAGGTCGATCATCTCTCCAGTTGTCGGCGTACAGTCAATTTTAAAGTCGCCTGTGTGTACCAGTGTGCCTGCAGGGGAGTGTATGGCGACCCCCACCGCGTCCGGAATGGAGTGATTAACGTGTATGAACTCTACCTCCATGCAGCCGAGCTTTACCTTATCGCCTGCTTTAATTTCCACAAGCTTTGTTTTATAAAGAAGATTGTGTTCTTTTAATTTATTCCCAACAAGCCCAAGCGTCAGGCTTGTTCCGTATATGGGAAAGTTCATGCTTTTTAAAAGGTATGGCAAGGCGCCTATGTGGTCCTCGTGCCCGTGTGTAAGCACAATTCCCTTGATCTTGTCTTGATTTTCTTCTACATACGTAAAATCCGGGATAACCAGATCCACGCCAAGCATTTCCCCGTCTGGGAACGCCATGCCGCAGTCCAGAAGAAACATGTCGCCATTGCATTCAAAAAGCGTAATGTTTTTGCCAATTTCATTCAAGCCGCCTAAAAAGGCAACCTTAATGGAAGGCGGCTTTAAATTGCCTTGTTTTTTTCCATTGTATCTTTTTTTACCGTTGTAACGCAACGGTTTTTTATATGCGCCGCCAGGCAGCGGATTCCTTCTTTTCTGTCCGCTGCTGCTTAAAGACGGCTTTTTATTGTCTGTTGTCACAAATAAACCTCCATTTAATTTTTTATGTATCAACTCAATCTGTGCCGCATACGGTGCCCCATGCACAGAAATTTTTTTGATATTTTCCTTTTTCTTTTCTGTAATAAATCGCTTTTATCCGGTCACACACGTTATGTTTATTCTATCTCTTTGCGTGTAAACTGTCAACCCTCGCAGGGTGGTCGGCACGAGGGTATACTTTCTCATTTTTATGTAAATACTCTGTTTATTGCCGTCTTTTCCGGCAGTAAAAAATATAAAAATAATAAAATTAAATTATAAAATTTTCTTTTTTTGCTATCTTTTTTAAAAAATTATCCTTCTTATAGCATACCCTGCAACATCTTTATATAAACATCTTCAGACAAATATATGGCAAACGCCTGCGCTTTTTATGTTTGGTTTTTATGCTTGACCCATATCTGCCATTAAAAGTATTGAAAACTCACATAACAAAGGTTATAATAATTTTTAAAGCACATTCAGCAGGTTAGGAGGGTTTCCTTGAAAAAGGTTGAAATTTTCACAGATGGTGCTTGCCAGGGGAACCCCGGCCCCGGAGGCTGGGGGGCTATCTTACGATATAAAGGCACGGAAAAGGAAATTTCCGGCGGGGCACGCGACACAACCAACAACCGCATGGAGCTTAGCGCTGTTATTGAAGCGCTCAAGCTGTTAAAAGAGCCCTGCGATGTGATGCTTTACAGTGATTCACAGTATATATGTAATGCTTTAAAGCTTGGGTGGGCAAAGAAATGGCAGACAAACGGCTGGATGCGCAACAAAAAAGAGCCCGCGTTAAACCCCGATCTGTGGCAGGTTCTTCTGGAGCTTTGCGACAGGCATCATGTAGAGGCAGTTTGGGTCAGAGGACATGCCGGGCACCCGGAAAACGAACGGTGCGACCAACTGGCCGTTGCCGCTGCAGAGCGCTTTAAATAATGCATGATGGGCAGAACCAATAAAATTGAAGGGTGATTGCATGAACAAATATATTTATGCCGACAATGCGGCGACTACAAAAATGTCGCCGAAGGTGTTGGAAAGCATGATGCCGTATCTGACCGAGGCTTACGGCAATCCTTCCAGCTTATACAGCACAGGCGCACAGGCAAAAAAAGCTGTGGAAACGGCCAGAGCGGAAATTGCCGGATGCATAGGCGCAGATACAAACGAAATCTATTTTACTTCCGGCGGAAGCGAATCTGACAACTGGGCGATTAAAGGCGTTGCGCATGCGCTTTATAAAAAAGGAAAGAAGCATATTATTACCTCTGCATTTGAGCACCATGCCGTGCTGCATACGGTAGCTGCCTTGGAAAAAGAAGGCTTTGAGGCCACGTATCTGGACGTTCATGCAGACGGTCTTGTCCGGCCCGAGGAGCTGGAGGCCGCGCTCCGGCCAGACACGGCGCTTGTCAGCATTATGTATGCAAATAACGAAATCGGCACAATCCAGCCTGTTTCGGAACTTGGCGCCATCTGCAAAAAGCACGGCGTTTTGTTCCACACAGATGCTGTGCAGGCCATCGGCAATGTGCCGATCCATGTAAAAAACGAAAACATAGACCTGCTTTCCCTGACCGGGCATAAATTGCATGGGCCGAAGGGCTGCGGCGCTTTGTATATTAAAAAGGGCGTGCGGCCAGAGATTTTGATCCATGGCGGCGCACAGGAACGGGCGCAGCGCGCGGGAACAGAAAATGTTGCCGGGATTGTGGGGCTTGCCTGTGCAATGAAAGAGGCTATGCGCACGATGGAGCAGCGCACGCAGCGGCTTACAGTGCTCCGTGACCGGCTGATCGACGGGCTGTTACAGATTGAGCGTTCCCGCTTAAACGGCGACCGCTTCAAGCGTTTGCCGGGCAACATAAACATGTGCTTTGAGGGCGTTGAAGGCGAATCGCTCCTTTTAATGCTTGACCTTAAGGGCGTATGCGCGTCTTCCGGGTCGGCATGTACGTCGGGGTCTTTGGATCCAAGCCACGTTCTGCTGGCGATCGGGCTGCCGCATGAAATTGCGCATGGCTCCCTGCGCCTGTCTTTGAGCGATGAAAACACGCAGGAGGATGTTGACTATATTTTAGAAATCCTCCCCCCCATTATAGAGCGGCTGCGCGCAATGTCCCCGCTTTGGGAGCGCATAGTCAACAAAACCAAGGAAAGAAAGGACTGACCGTTTATGGCATACAGCGAAAAAGTGATGGACCATTTTGCAAACCCCCGCAATGTTGGTGAAATGCCCGACGCCGACGGCATTGGCGAGGTGGGAAACGCAAAGTGCGGAGATATTATGAAAATGTACATTAAGGTGGAAGGCAACACCATTACCGATGTAAAATTTAAAACCTTTGGCTGCGGTGCCGCGATTGCAACCAGCTCCATGGCTACCGAGCTGATCAAGGGCAAAACGATCGACGAGGCTTTGCAGCTTACAAACCGGGCGGTTATGGAAGCGCTCGACGGGCTTCCGCCTGTAAAGGTGCATTGCTCTGTGCTTGCAGAGCAGGCCATCAAGGCGGCCTTAAGCGATTATTACCGCCGCAGGGGCGTTGACCCGGAACCAATTGTGGGCGTTATACAAGAATGCGACCATGAAAGCGACAGCTGCGGCTGCTCGCTTTGACCGTGCAATCCCCGGTTTACAGTAAGCAAACGCCCCTTCTGCGCATATGCGCAGAAGGGGCGTTTTTTCTTTATCATCTTTACCTGTCTTTTATCAAAACGGGAGCAAAAGCTTTGCCTGCTGCCGTTTTATGCGTTTGCAAGCAGCTGCTGCAGGCGGCTTACGTCCAAAACCGTAACTGTGCCGCTGTTGTTTAAGTCGCCCAGATAGAGCTGGTCGTCGTTAAAGCTTACCGCTTTGCCAACATACTGCTGTAAAAGCAGCACGTCCGCTGTGGAAAGGCTGCCGTCAAGATTGACATCCCCCTTTTGGTAGCCGACCCGCTCAAAATCCCATTGGAAGTTTGTAGGCGCGCCATAGGTCGCCCATTTAAACTGGCCGCCCGTATATTGCAGGTATTGGAAAGAGGTCCCTGTATCGGAATGCCCAATGGCATACGCGCCGGTGCCGGTAGTTTGGTCAAACTGGATCAGATATTCTGTATCTGCATCAATTACTGCGTTGCTGCCGCTTGCTGCCCTGGACAGGTTGCCCGGGTATGTTAGCGAGCGCGTTTTGATTGTAAACCGGGTGCTATCTGCCTTGTCTATGATCCACTGCTGGTTTCTGCCGCCGCTAAACGCAGCGCTTGTCACCTGCCCGGTGCTTTCGTTGACTGTGAGGTACTGGCCGGTGTTTTGATTGCGGATGTAGAAAAAGCCGTCTGTCGGCGCGCTTTGCACGGTGGAGGCGCTTTCTTTATAGGTCATATTGTTTGTGCTCCAAGCATAGGCGTATTTGACCGCCTGGGTGTTGGTGCTGTCTGCCTTATACAGGCGCAGCTTATATTGGTTTGACGTGCTGGAAAGCGGGATGTATGCCATTTCTGTTGAGCTGTTTGCAAGCGCAGAGCTGCCGGCCAGGGTTTCGCCACGATACACCTGCAAATGGATGTTATGTTGTGTGCCGGCTGTAACATTGCTTACACTGGTATGGTCACCCGACGCAGTATTATTGCGCAGCCAGGTAACGCTTACGTTCATGTGGGACGCACCGTACAAAGGCTGGACAAAGTGCCTGGTTGCTTCGCTGGAAAGTGTGCCGCAGCCGTATTGCCCCTGCGAAATAATGCAGATGGCGTTCCATGCATCCACCGCGCCCGCGCCCTGGCGGTCTGTAATGCCCTGGGCCATGGTCTCTGCCGTTACACCTGCGGGGTTTTGCACCTTTCTTTGGCAGGAGGCCAGCAAAATGGCCTTGATAACATGCGGCTGGTAGGCAAGGGAGGGTTTGAGTTCGAGCATTAAGGCAACAATGCCAGTGACAATGGGCGCTGATGTGCTGGTACCGCCGCTTAATGCATTTGCAGGGGCAATAATATCTGGCTTTTCACAACCGCCTCTATGATCATGACTACTATAAAAAAATAATGAATCATCTGACAAAATAGTTCCTGTTTTTTTCTCATTATAGGCGCCAATTGCAACGGTATTATATGCCATTGCAGGGGAGCCCACGGGATATGGAATCCACTCCTGTGTATCTTCATCATAAGCATAATTACCAGCAGAGCAAATAAGCGTTACATTATGTTGTGCCACAAGGTGGTCAAACCATTTGTCATAAAAAGTATAGGGAACCGAGTTATCAAATAATACCCACGTTGCACTGCCATTTATAACTTTCACCCCTGTTGTCAACATTGATTCAATATTAAAAAATAAATAATTGGTAGCATACAATGTAACATCTGGCGCAATCCCAATTTCTGAACTGGCAATGGCTCTGGCTGAATTGGTTGCATGACTCCTTTGTTCCAACCCCGTCCCTACTGTTGTAAATGTAATTTCTGAATTTGGAATTGGCACTCCTGATTCAAACATTCCAATCTTTACATTTTGCCCGGTCAGCCCTATTTCATTATACACCTTATTTACCCCAAGTGTTTGTTTAATAGATGTCATATTCTCTATATCTTCAAGCGTAGCCTGATCTACGGGGATATCAGCATTGTAGAGTGAAACTGTTTCCGTATTTTCATTTTTAACCAACTCTTTAATTTGCTTTTGTGTCATTTTCGCTATAACCATCGGCGCATACTGGCTTTTGAATATTATATCGTCTGCATCCAGATTGGCTTCTTCTATAATCCCGGCACTTTTTACGTTGTATTGTTCCCTTGCAACCTCGCGCCTTGTCATGATCAGGGTATCTGCCCTTTGGGCTTCCAGCGCCCTTGCCTGCGCCGTTGCCGCCAGATAGGCCTGCATCTGCGCCTGGCTGCCAGGCTCTTCGTTTTGCAAACTGTTGAGCAGCGCCGGGCTGGGCATGGCATAATCGACCGCTGCGTTTTCCGCCGTCAGGCCTGTTCTTGTTTTGACAATGTTGTCGACCTGCGTTTGGTTGATGTCTTTATACCAGATCCAGACCGGGATCTTCTCGTTTGTCATATTTTTCCCTGAGCTTCCAGGCGTGCAAATTCTGCATATAAAGTATCGGAAATTTTCTGTTCTGGTAAAGCTGCCGCCTGCGCCGTTTCATTGGAAGCATAGATGCTGACGGGAAGGCCGCACAGCAAAAGCGCCAGGCAGACAGAGAGACATTTTTTCATGACTGTATGTTTCCGCATGCTCCTCAAACCCTTTCCATTTCTTTATTTTTTGACTTAAAACCTTTTACTGTCCTGCTTTAAGCTACCTTTGCCACGTACTTTTGCAAAGCTAAAACGTCTTTTAAGGTAGTCTCTCCATCTCCGTCATAATCGCACAGCCTTGCATACGGGTCAAACGGCCCGATAGAACCATCTATTTCATTGGCTATAACCTTTTGTACCATTAAAACATCACTTACATTGACAACACCGTCTGTATTTGCATCCCCCGCAAGGTATGCGTTGAATGTTCCGCTGTTTACTACATGGTCTATGTCTATCTCCCCTGCTTCATAAGCTTCTTTCAGCGTTAAAACCGTCCCGTCCTTTTCTGCATACAGGCCAAGGTCATAAGGTACATAGCAATTCATAGAAAAAAAGATATACCCCCCTATGTCTTGCGATGTTGAACCGGGGACAACAAGGCCACTACTACCCCAAAATATGATCCAATCATTAGAATAGCATTTAATTTTGACTTGATCTCCAGCGGACGTTAAATGTCCAACATCTACAGAATCCAGATAATTACTAAATGTCTGCAGCAGCGCGGCTTCATCGGGCTGCTGCGCCTGCGCGCTTGCCGGCAGCATAAACATGCTGCACAGCAGCAGACAGGTCAACAGAAAACACACCAGCTTCTTCATCATGATTTCCTCCTTAAAGAAAAACCTTTTACTGTCTTGCTTTAAGCCACCTTTGCCACACATTTTTGCATTGCCAGAACATCCTGCACATTGATCACCTGATCCCCCGTATAATCACAAAGGTTAAATCTGGCGTAATACGGTTCCATATCTATCCTTTTGGCCGCGACCTTTTGTACGGTTAATACATCCTCCACTGTTATTTCCCCGTCCATATTTGTATCGCCAGGCAAATAGGTTTGTGTATAAGAGGCAATAGAATCTATATCAATCTCCCCTGTTTCATAGGCTTCTTTTAACGTTAAAACCGTCCCGTCTTTTTCTGCAAACAGGCCAATTTGATAAGGCTCATACCAATTATTAGAATAAAAAACATACTTACCAATTCTGTCCGAAGTAGGCATTGGCATTTCAAACCCAGGATGTCCAAAGAAAACCGTCCAGCCGTTTGATTGTGTAATGGGTTCCACAGACACTAGCTCTTCCCAATCTTTATACTCTACTTTGTTTTCATCCAGATATGCTTTAAACGCCTGCAACAGCGCGGCTTCGTCAGATAACCTTGCATTGATATAGGGAGAATCCGTTTGTGCTATAGCATCTATATCAATTTCCCCTGCTTCATAGGCTTCTTTTAGTGTAAGCACAACTCCGTCTTTTTCTGCAAACAGGCCAATTTGATAAGGCTCATACCAATTATCAGAATAAAAAACATAGTTACCAATTCTGTCTGAGGTAGGCATTGGCATTATTGGCCCGTAAAAGCCTAAAAAAACAGCCCAATCCCCTGAGTAAGTTAGAAAATCAGCAACAACTGTCTCTACTTCTGGCATAGATGGATCCATATACTTTATCCCTTGCGCGTCTAAATACCCCTTAAACGCCTGCAGCAGCGCGGCTTCGTCAGGCTGTTGCTCCTGTGCGCTTGCCGGCAGCAGGAACGTACTGCAAAGCAGTACAATGGCTATGATTACACAAACCAGCTTTTGTTTTTTCATGTTTTTCTTCCTCCAATCCAGTTTTTTACAGAAAGTTTCTTCTAAGCAATACATACCTTTTGTTTCTTGCTTTTGTTCTGCCCTGTTGTTTAAATGCGGTTTCACCTCCTTTATTCCAGTGCATTATTTTTATTTTTTAAAAAACAATCAATATATACAATTTTTTATTTTTTTACACTTATTTTATACCATATTTCCCCATATGCGTCAACGTATTTTTGATAGAAAGAACTTATAAAAATAAAATATATCCTATATATTTTTTCTTACGTTAAAGCACACAGCTATCTCTTCTTTTTTTCCATGTTTTTTGCTTTTATAAAAAACGCCCCGCTCCGGAATAAAAACCGAAGCGGGGCAATTTTCATTGCGCTTTCATCTTATTTTTATCGCTTAAGATTGCTGATAAACCATACGTATTACAACAAACCCATAATCAGCTTCTGCAGCAAAGTGGCATCTAGAATCGTGATCGTGCCGCTGTTGTCTAAATCCGCAAGATAAAGCTGGTCGTCGTTAAAAGTTACCAATTTCAGCGTATATTGCTGTATGAGCGTTGCGTCTGCCACAGTTAGGCTGCCGTCAAGATTGACATCCCCTTTTTGGTAGCCGACCCGCTCAAAATGCCACTGGAAATTTGTAGGCGCGCCATAGGTGGCCCATTGGAACGCTCCGTCTACAAGCTGCAGGTGTACATACTCAATTCCTCGCATCCCGTGTGTAATGGAATGCGCACCTGTGCTAGAAAACATGCTAAAATATACTAAATACTCTGTATCTTGATCAATTACTGCATTGTTGCCGCTTGCTGCCCTGGACAGGTTGCCCGGGTATGTTAGCGAGCGCGTTTTGATTGTTGTATAGCCATAGCTGTCGGTCTTACCTATAATCCACTGCTGGTTCCTGCCGCCGCTGAACGGAGCGCTTGTCACCTGCCCGGTGCTTTCGTTGACTGTGAGGTACTGGCCGTTGTTTTGATTGCGGATGTAGAAAAATCCGTCTATCGGTTCATCCTGTGGTGTTGTGGAAGCACTTTCGTTGTAGCGCATATTATCTGTGCTCCAAGCATAGGCGTATCTGACAGACTCGGTATTGGTACTATCTGCCTTATACAGGCGCAGCTTATATTGGGTTGACGTGCTGGAAAGCGGGATATACGCCATTTCTGTTGAGCTGTTTGCAAGCGCAGAGCTGCCGGCCAGAGTTTCGCCACGGTACACCTGCAAATTGATGTTGTGCTGTGTGCCGGCTGTGACATTGCTTACACTGGTATGGTCGCCCGACGCAGTATTATTGCGCAGCCATGCAACGCTTACATTCATGTTGGACGCACCATACGGGGGCTGGACAAAGTACCTTGCTTCTTCTGCGCCGGAAAATGTGCCATATCCATATTGCCCCTGCGAAATAATGCAGATGGCGTTCCATGCATCCACCGCGCCCGCGCCCTGGCGGTCTGTAATGCCCTGGGCCATGGTCTCTGCCGTTACACCTGCGGGGTTTTGCACCTTTCTTTGGCAGGAGGCCAGCAAAATGGCCTTGATAACATGCGGCTGGTAGGCAAGGGAGGGTTTGAGTTCGAGCATTAAGGCAACAATGCCAGTGACAATGGGCGCTGATGTGCTGGTACCGCCGCCTAATACATTTGCAGGGGCAATAATATCTGGCTTATAGCATCCAGTACCATGGTAATAGCTGCTATAATTCATCATTTGATCATCCGCTTTATTTGTCGGCGTTTTTTTCTCATTATACGCTCCTACTGCTACAGAATTATAAGCCATCGCAGGAGATCTTACTTTTGTATTACTTAACGCTTCGTTTCCAGCCGAGCAAACAAGTAAAACATTATGCTGTTGTGCAACATGATCAAACCATTTATCATAATCCGAATACGACACATCTGCGGTAGTAGCCGGCCCTGTACTTGCATTAATGACTCTTACTCCGTTGTCAAGCAATGCCTCTACATTTGCAAAAGTAAAAATTTCGTTTGAACCTATCCCATTATATATTTGTGAATACCTCCCACTTGCCGCATATAAATCTATATCTGGCGCAAAACTGAACAAGGTTCTTGCTGTATTTACTGCGTGAGAACCCGGAGAGGGCTGCTGTCCCACAATAGTAATTTGGGAAAAATCATAATATTCACTTTCTTGAGGTACCGCCAACTCAAACATACCTACTTTTACGTTTTCTCCGGTCAAACCAATCGTTTCATATATTTTATCTACTCCTAAGGTTTCTTGTACAGATTGAATTTTTTCGACATCTTCTTCATCCGTACTATCTTCCAATATTTCGCCCACCTCATAGAAAGAAACTGCCTCTATATTTTGCTCTTGCGCAGCATATTGAATTTCTTGTTTGGTCATACAGGCTATAATTGCCGGCGCATACTGGCTTTCAAACAAAATATTGTCTGCATCTAAATTGACTTCTTCTATAATCTCGGCACTTTTTACGTTGTATTGTTCCCTTGCAACCTCGCGCCTTGTCATGATCAGGGTATCTGCCCTTTGGGCTTCCAGCGCCCTTGCCTGCGCCGTTGCCGCCAGATAGGCCTGCATCTGCGCCTGGCTGCCAGGCTCTTCGTTTTGCAAACTGTTGAGCAGCGCCGGGCTGGGCATGGCATAATCGACCGCTGCGTTTTCCGCCGTCAGGCCTGTTCTTGTTTTGACAATGTTGTCGACCTGCGTTTGGTTGATGTCTTTATACCAGATCCAGACCGGGATCTTCTCGTTTGTCATATTTTTCCCTGAGCTTCCAGGCGTGCAAATTCTGCATATAAAGTATCGGAAATTTTCTGTTCTGGTAAAGCTGCCGCCTGCGCCGTTTCATTGGAAGCATAGATGCTGACGGGAAGGCCGCACAGCAAAAGCGCCAGGCAGAAGGCAAGACATTTTTTTATAAATATACATTTTGACATGGTTTCAAATCCTTTCTGTATGTATTTCTTTTAGTATAACTGCAAAAGACAGTTATTTATATAAATGTAAAGGATTACATCTGTTTAAGCTACAAAAGGAAGGCAGAATCATCTATGATTACATGCTTCTGCCTTTTTCCTTATTATAATGGATTTGCCCGATTCCCCTTTGCCGTTATTTTAAAAATCAGCTAGCGGTTTTACAATAGGGGTATATAGGGGGAACCTCTATCCGTAAGTATAGGAAGCTACCTGGTATTTCCCCTGACTGTTTTGCGTTGTGCAATAGTAGCCCGTACCGCTGCTGCCGGCCAATATGTCTACCGTCTGTGTACCGCTGCCGTTGCTGAAGATAATATAGTCATATTGTGTGCCGTCAAAGGTATAGGAGTATATGTCCTCGCCATATTCGTTGGTGCTCTCATAAAGCATGGTAACTCCGGGCCATGCGGCGTTGCTGTTAGTATTTTTAAAACAGTATGCGTAAACCTGGTCCCAGTGCAGATTGTTTGAAAAATAGATTGTTTTTGCATTGGACACAGTTTCATCATTATAAATAACCGCTATGCTTTTTGCAGGTATTGTTCCTTTGATCCTGCCGTTTTCAACGGTAAAGGTTCCGCCGGATACATGCTCGGTATATGTGCCGTCAACCATGCGGTAAGCCGTTGCATTGACATTTGCGCTGCTGTTTCCAAGATTGACAAGCACCGCGCCGCGATTGCCGCGCTCGTTAATGACTACGCTGCCGCTGGAGCTTAAATATTCGGAGCTGCCAATAAATTTATTATGGAATTTATTGACCTCTTTTACAGCATTGTGCTGCCAGGAATTGTTTCCATTTTCTCCCATAACGCCGGTGCTCCAGCTGCTTGGCCGCCCAAGGAACAGAGACGTAGCGTCTTTACGTGAAGCCAGAATTGCCCACGTAAGCCGAATATTTTCGTCGGAAACACCTCTGGAGCTATTATCCGCATAGGTATCGTGGGATTCTGCCCATAAGACGCTATGGTCGGCACCTACGTTAAAAACATAGCCTGAGGCAGCAGCACCTGCGGCATTGGAATTTACCACGTTATTTCTTACATTTTGACCGGTTTGGTTTTCTGTAATACTCATATATTCCGTGTAATTATGCAAAGCAGTTGACGCTGTGTAAAGGATTTCTCCATAGCAGTAAAGATCGATCCCCTTTTGTGTAGAGGCGTAGTTTTCCGCCGCACCGATTACATTGGGCCAGAAGTTGCTGCCTGCTCCGTATGTATCTTCCGGTACTTCTATATGCTTGGCCGCGTCAAAACGGAAGCCGGAAGCGCCCGCATCAATGCACTCTTCAAGCAGGTCTATAACCATGCCCTGCACCTCGCTGTTACCGGTGTTCAGATCCGGCATACCAATAGATCCCTGTACCATATCGTAGCGGTTGGAATCACTTGCCCAGATGTTGTTTACATGCCAGTAGCTATCGTTATTGCGGATAGAAGCAGGAATCCCCGTGTTTCGGTTATTGGCGGAGTTGCCGTAATCATCATTTACATTTGCCATATGGTTTGCGACAATATCGACAATAACTTTTACGCCGTAAGAATCGGCTATATCACACATGTCTTCAAAATCGCTTTTTGTCCCCAGCCAGGTATACTGGTTTGAAAAGGACAGCGTCAGCGGCTGATAGAATTTCCACCACTGCGTGCTTACCTCATTCCAGTACGACGCATAATCTCTGGGCTGCTGTACGGGAGAAGTCTGTACGGCACTGTACCCGGCGGCAGCAATGTTGGCCATATTGTCTGCTATGGTGTCATAGTCCCAATTCCACGCATGCAAGATTACGCCGTCTTGAATATTTTGTGCAAGTCCGTTTTCGCTGGCGGCGGCGGCAATCTCTGCAGCGCTCATGCCGCCGCCTGTTGCAAATGTGTTCATAGAAAAAGAAAATACGCACGTTGCCATGATACACAGCGCCATAAAAATACTTGCGATTCTTTTCTTTTTAATTGTCATGTTTTTCCCTCCAATTTTTTAATATTCATTTAAATAGAACGTTCCGGGGATATTGTGAATATAAATCACAAAGCCATTAAAAGTCAATAGTTTTGTGATAATATGTTAGTTTTTTTATATATTTGGTATTATTTTAAATAATATTGAAAAAAAGGTCGAAAAACGCCGCTTCTTTCACGGCTGTTTTTCCGACCTTTTTCGACATTTTTTTGAACGCAACCTATCCAGAGTGGGAATCCTTACACTGTACAGCGCAGAGTCCCTCGTGCGTAAACCCGGAAAGCTGCTGATCAACAAGATGCAAAGCAGGAAATAGAACACTGCTTCCATAACGGTCCTTCAATCCATCTGCAGTATATTGCAGGCGTTCACAGCGCATCCGCTGCTTTTCCTCCTGCTCAAAAAGAGAAAGCTGTATGCCTGCTTTTACAGGAAGAAAATCTCCTACGCGCAGTCCAAGGGCGCGCACCGCCTGTTTTCCCTCATGATTTTTACAAAAAAGGGAAAAAGCCGCATGAAAAATGTCTGCTGTTATGCACGTTGGCGCGGGAAGCCTGATCTGTCTTGTATAAGTGGCAAGCGAACGGTCGCGTACACTGATGCAAACCGTACGGCAGCACAGGCTATGCTTACGCATACGCCTGCCTACACTGTCTGCAAGAGCGCTGAACACAATTTTTGCATCCTGCAGCGTCTGCAGGTCGCGTACCGTAGTGGTGGAATTTCCAATCCACTGCGGTGGTCGGATATATTCATAGGGCAGCACGGGGGAATGCTCCATGCCATTTGCCGCAGAATAAAGCCAATTACCCCATTTTCCTAAATTTTTTTGAAGCATATCCAAACGGCTGGCTGCAAGCTCCCCTATGGTATAAATGCCAAGGCTGGCCAGTTTTGCTTTGGAAGCCTTACCCACATACAAAAGCGCATCGGCCGGCAAAGGCCAGAGCAGCGACCGATAATTCTCTTTTGTAATCAGGGTGATCGCGTCCGGCTTTTTATAGTCGCTCCCCAATTTGGCGAAAACCTTATTATAACTGACCCCTATGCTTACGGTAATCCCAATCTCTTTTTTTACGCGCCGCCGTATTTCCCCGGCAATACGCATTCCACTTCCAAACAGGCGCTGGCTCCCGGTTACATCCAACCATGCTTCGTCCAGACCAAAGGGTTCTATTTGATTGGTGTAATCTGCATAAATGGCGCGCACCCTTTCGGAAAACTCCAAATAACGTGCAAACTGCGCGTTTACCGTAACCAAATGCGGACATTTTTTCTTTGCCTGCCAAATTGCCTCGCCTGTTTTTACGCCAAACGCTTTGGCCGCTTCATTTTTTGCAAGAACAATACCGTGCCGAGCTTCCGCGTCGCCGCATACGGCAACCGCTTTCCCTTGCAGGGATGGGTTTAAGCAGCATTCCACAGACGCATAAAAGGCGTTGCAGTCGCTATGCAAAATGACTCTTGACAAAATACAAACACCTCTGATCGAACAATTGTTTTATTGTTTATATTATAGAACTTTTGTTCGTACAAAGCAAGAGGTCTTTATATTTTTTAAATTTATGACAAAATTATCTTGTGAAGTTTGTTAAAAACAATACTTTTTTTGCAAATTTATTTTCCGGGAAATAAAAAAGGACGGACCACAATAGGATCCGTCCCGAAAAAGTTCCATTTTTTATAAAAAACGGCCAGCTTTAAACCCCCATGATCTTTTCGCTGTCTTTGGTAAGGCGTTCAGTCAACATCTGTGCATTTTGTTTATCGGTCCCAACCGCAGTAATATAAAGCTTAATTTTGGGTTCTGTTCCGCTGGGGCGTACAATAACAGAATGACCGCCCTGCAGGGAATACGCAATAACATTGGACTTGGGCAGGGTAATCGGCGTTGTTTCCCCGTTTTCCAGATTCTTGGAAATGCCCTGCAGATAGTCGTCTGTTTTTATAACGGCAAAGCCTGCAATGGAAGAGGGCGCGTCATAGCGCAGGCTTGTCATAATATCGTTCATTTTTTCCATACCGGCGGCGCCGGCAAAACCAAAGTTCAACGTGGTGTTTTGGTAATAGCCATATTCATGGTACAGGGAATCAATCACGTTGGCAAGCGTTTTCCCCTGCCGTTTATAATATGCGGCCATTTCGCAAATCAGCATAGAGGCAACCACTGCGTCTTTATCCCTTACATAGGTCCCGGCAAGATACCCATAGCTTTCTTCAAACCCAAACACATAACGGTCTTCTTCCTGCTTTTGTTCAAGCTCCAGAATTTGTTCCCCGATATATTTAAACCCGGTAAGCACGTTAACCAGCTGGCAGCCGTATTTTTCACAGATACGGTTGATGAGGATGCTTGTAACGACCGTTTTGACAACAACGGGATTTTCAGGCAGGTCGCCCTTTTCCCTGCGGCGGGAAAGAATATAGTCGGTCAGCATAATACCCGTTTCATTTCCTGTGAGCAGGCGATAATCTTCGCCGTCCTTGACGGCAATGCCTACCCTGTCGCTGTCCGGATCGGTAGCAAGCAGAAGATCCGCCTGCTCCTTTTGGCACAGTGCCAGCCCCAGTTGCAAAGCCTCCCTAATTTCAGGATTAGGATACGGGCAGGTCGTAAAATTGCCGTCGGGGTTTTCCTGCTCCTTGACAATACAAACGTCCTCTATACCTGTTCTTTTTAAAATTTCCCGTACCAGCTTGTTGCCCGTACCATTAAGCGGCGTATAAACGACCTTCAGCCCGGCACCAGCACATACGCCGGGTGTAACTGCCTGCTGAGCTACCTTTTGCAAATAAGCTTCATACAGGCTGTCGTCTATATAAACAATCGAGCCTTCTGCAACAGCGTGTTCAAAATCGACCAGCTTGACGTCTTCAAAGCAGTCAACCGCCTGAATCTCTGCATAAACGGCATTGGCATCATCATCCGTCATTTGGCAGCCGTCCGGCCCATAACATTTATAGCCGTTATAAGCGGCTGGGTTGTGGCTGGCGGTAACCATAATCCCGGCCTGACAGTGCAGCTGGCGTACGGCAAAGGAAAGCACCGGTGTAGGCTGCAGCTCCTTTGTAATATATGCACGGATCCCATTTGCGGCAAGCACACGCGCCGCTTCCTGTGCAAAAAGGGTAGATTTGATCCTGGAATCATAAGAGATGGCAACGGCGGCATCTTTACATTTTTTATTCAGATAATTCGCCAGGCCCTGGGTTGCAAGGCGCACATTATATATGTTCATACGGTTCGTGCCGGCGCCGATCACCCCGCGCAGCCCTGCCGTACCAAATGCAAGGTTGCGGTAAAACCGGTCATATATTTCATCCTGATTGCCTGCAATGGATTGCAGTTCGCAAATTAAATCCTTATCGTCGCGTGCTTTTTCAAGCCAAAGTTGATAAAGCGCTTTCGTTTCCATTATAAAAACACCCCTTCAAAATAAGATGTACGGTTTTTGCTTATCTGCTATTTTCTTTGTTTATTTCTCTTCATTTATAAAGATACAGTATATAATATACCACAACTTTCTTACGTTTACAAATTTTACAGAAAAAGACAAGGAAAAACAGCGCGCTTATTATTCCAATATAAAAATAAAAACAGAAAAAAAACGCATAGGGTTGGTAATATAAAACAAGAAAGTTTCGCGATTTTATAAAAATATAATTGCAAATGCAAGAAATATGCGCCACCGGCACAAAACCGTTTATAAACATACTTTAAAATCCTTAAAAATCCTTACAATATACTTAAAATTAGGCTTGTAAGCAAAAAAAATATGTTGTACAATGAATAAAAACAATGTGGTACAGGCTACATAAAAACACTCTGTATTTAAAGGAGGAACCGACGTGGACGAAACACAGAAAAAAGAAAATACAGACGGCGTTGCAGAGAAAGGCAATATGCAGGAGACTGCCGGACAAGTACAGCCGGAAGATGTTCGTGAAAAAGAAGCACCTTTAATGGACACAACCGACGTTTTATCTGAAGCACCTGTAGATGAGGACAGCGCCTTTTTACATAACGACCTGTCTGAAAATGAAGGATACACCGCGCAATTCAGCGAGCTGACCGAGCAGATGGAAGACGCCTCTGCCCTGCAGACAACAGCCAAAGCAACAAAAAAGCGGTTGCTGATGCCGTGCGTGATTGTTTCGGTGATCATTTTTGTACTCGCAGTGATCGCTGGGGCTGCATATATTTTGTTCTTTGCAAACTCGCCGGTAGGAGTTTGGGCACAAGACGGTCAAACGACAGCAAGCTATTATATATTTGATAATGAAGGCAATGTACAGCTGGTAAACGGAACGGTTTCGTATAAAGGGACGTATTCCTTTAAAGAAGCAACACAGGACACTTCAAGTAAGATTACGCTGTACATTCCGGTGGGCTATACCGCCATTTCAGGCGACTTTGACTATTCGATAACCGGCAACCTGATCACAGGCAAGTCGTTTGTGATTTCCAGCGACAACGGTGCACAATTAAATCTGCACTCCACCTCTCTTCCTGAAAACACGCTCAAGCCCGCAGCAGACAGGAAAACCGATGAAAAGATCATTGGCACATGGAGCACGCTGGACGGCGCATATGATATGGTGTACTGCTTCCATGCAGACGGCACAATGTATATGGAATCCCAGAATATGCGCATAGACGCGGTTTATACGCTGGAGGACGGACAGATTGTTACCACCTATATGCTTTCCGACCAGGAGGGCACAATGGAAGAAGCCTACTACTTTGATGGAGATACACTGGTTATAAGCGGTATAGGCTATCAAAAAGAATAACGCCCTGGCCTTTGCTGCATTTTTCATACAGCTCTTTCTGTGCCTAATCGCGTTTTTTCCGACAGGCACAGGTGCCTTTTGGTAAAGCAAAATTTGAAAAAACCTCCCGTGGCTTTGCGTTGTCAGTGGAGGAAAGCATTTGTTTGTATGTAACCGGAAGGCTTAATGCCTTTCGGTTACTGCTTTTTAAGTAATTTTTGTTACAGAAAATATCATTTTCTTTATAGGACATACCGTTTTGCTCCGGCAGTTGGAAAGCGCAGTGGCTGATAAAGGGATTTTCAGGAATCGAAAAAAAGCAGAGAATATATTAAGAAAAAAGAGAAATGCTGATTACCTGTTTTTTAAGGATGGGATAACGATGTACAATCCGCAATTAGAAACTTTCCTTTGTGTAGCAGAGTCAGGAAGTTTTAATAAGGCCGCCGAAAAGCTTTATATTTCACCTCCTGCTGTTATTAAGCAGATCAACCTGTTGGAAGAAGGCTTGGATCTTCAGCTTTTTGTCCGCACCCACCGAGGGCTGGTTTTAACAAACGCCGGAAAGTCCCTGTATCAGGATGCAAAATACATGATCCAATATTGCAAAGATTCCGTCACAAGGGCCAAGAACGCCATGCGGAAAAGCGAAAGCCTGGTTCGCATCGGTACCTCGCCCATGACCCCGGCACAGATACTGGTGGATTTGTGGCCAAACGTGCAGGAGCACTGCCCAAACACAAAATTTCAACTGATCCCCTTTGACAACACGCCGGAAAACGCCAGGGAAATTTTGGGAAACCTGGGGCAGAATATTGACGTTGTGGCCGGAATCTTTGACGAAACCATGCTGAACCTGCGCCAGTGCGCGGGGTTGGAAATCTCACGGGAACCCATATGCTGCGCCGTTTCTATCCATCACCGGCTGGCACAGAAGGATAAACTGACGGTCCAGGATCTTTATGGGGAAAAGCTGATGCTGATGCGCCGGGAGTGGAGCCACTATGTAGACCTGCTCCGGGATGATCTGTGGAAAAACCACCCGCAGATACATATTGTGGATTTTGATTTTTACGATGTGGCAGCATTTAATCAATGTGAAAATAATAACTGTATATTGATGGCGGTTGAAAACTGGCGGTATGTGCATCCGCTGCTTAAAATTCTGCCTATAGACTGGAATTACACCATCCCTTTCGGCCTGCTGCATTCTCCCAATCCCTCCCCCACGGTCAAGCAGTTTCTGAAAGCGGTGGAAAAGGTAACCGCACAGTAAAGCTGACAAGCACTATTAACCTTTTGGTATAAACAACATAACGAATCGAGACTTCTTATGAGGTCTCGATTTTTTTATAATAAAGACAGCAGAAAACGAAAGTCCGGTGAGCAAATGTGAAAAAAATGATTTTTTTTGCCGTGCTTCTCTGCTTGCTGCTTTGTTGTGCCGGATGCGGTACGGGCGAAAAGTCAGAGAATGCTACAGAACGTGCAGCAGCATCGGAAAGCGTCCAGCATTCAGGAGAGAATCCCGTGCAGACAGACACAAGCACAGACAACCCGTATACGGTGGACACAAAAATATCGGAAGTGATCCATGACCCGATTTTCGGAGAGTATGGCAGACTGATTTTTCCCGTAGATAACAGATATTACAATGGAAGCACACTGGGAGAACTTCGGCTGACGTGGTACAATAATATGGATCCGAATAAAACGGTATAGATTACAAACTACCTGAAAAGCCATGCAGAAGCCGGCGAAACGGTATTTTTCGATATTTATACGCAAGAAGAAAAGGCAGAGGACCCAGCTAAGGAAGACACGGGATTGTTTTTTTTCAAAGGAAATTCCGGGAAACCATTTGCCGTGTGTAACGCCGGCGGCGGATTTGCTTATGTAGGAGCAATGCAGGACAGCCTTCCCCACGCTTTGGAATTATCAAAAAAAGGTTATAATGCCTTTGCCCTGATTTACCGACCCGGCGCCCAGACAGCCTGTGAGGATTTGGCACGGGCAATCAGCTTTATCTTTGAACATGCGGATGAATTTGAAGTAGATACCAGCTGTTATTCTCTTTGGGGCGGTTCCGCAGGCGCAAGAATGGCGGCTTATCTTGGCTCCTATGGTCCGGCTGCATTCGGCGGCGATACCCTCCCCCGGCCGGGCGCGGTGATTATGCAATATACGGGGCATTCCGATTACACGGAAAACGACCCGCCCACCTATGCCTGTGTGGGAGAAAACGACGGAATCGCCAACTGGCGGACAATGGAACAGCGAATCAACCATTTGAATGCGCTGGGAATTGAAACAGAATTTTATCACTACCCCAACCTAAGCCACGGTTTTGGCCTTGGCACCGGAACCAGTGCGGAAGGCTGGATCAACGACGCTATTGCTTTTTGGGAAAACCAGATAAAAGGCAAGTAAAGCTATTACCGGGCTCCGCTTACGTTTTTACGGGTTTTCCAAAAAACGCTTGACTTAAAGTTCAGTTTAACTTGTATGCTGATTACAGTAATCTACCATCCGTCTGTAAAGAAAAATAGAAAGGAGTTTTTAAGTAATGAAAGACGTTATGCTTTGGATGGGTGCAGGACAAATTGGAATGGCCATTGCACGCAGAATGGGCTATGGCAAAAAAATTGTTGTGGGCGACAAGCAAATAGAAAATGCCCGGGCAATCGCCCAAATCATGAACGGCGCCGGCTTTGATGTAGAGACAATGGAAGCCGATCTGTCCTCGCGGGATTCCATCAAAGCTTTCATTACAAAAGCGCATACCTATGGAGAAATTCAAATGCTGGTCAACGCGGCGGGCGTTTCTCCCAGCCAGGCCCCTATTGAAGCTATTTTAAAGGTTGACCTGTATGGAACGGCCGTTTTGCTGGAAGAAGTGGGCAAAGTGATCGGGCAAGGCGGCGTAGGCGTGACGATCTCCAGCCAGTCCGGGCATCGAATGCCCGCACTATCTCCAGAAGTGGACGAACAGCTCGCCTGTACGCCTACAGAAGAATTGCTGAATTTAGAGATACTCCAGCCCGGCAATATCCAGGATACTTTGCATGCATATCAGATGGCAAAACGCTGCAATGAAAAGCGCGTCATGGCAGAGGCAGTCAAATGGGGCAAAAAGGGTGCACGCATTAACTCCATTTCTCCCGGGATAGTGGTAACCCCACTGGCAATAGACGAGTTTAACGGTCCCAGAGGTGATTTTTATAAAAACATGTTTGCCAAATGCCCCGCGGGTCGTCCAGGAACAGCCGACGAAATCGCCAATGTAGCGGAATTATTGATGAGCGATAAGGGTGCGTTTATTACCGGGGCCGACTTCCTTATCGATGGCGGCGCGACGGCTTCCTACTTTTACGGTCCACTCAAGCCGGAACAATAACGATTTGATATTTTGATATATGTAAGGAGACTTGGACCATGAACAACTTTATTTTTGAAAATGCAACAAAGGTCTATTTTGGGCAAGGCTGTACAAAGGAATATCTTTCCAGCCTGATTAACCAGTACGGGAATACGGTGTTGCTGGCTTACGGCGGAGGCTCTATCAAACGAAACGGCATTTATGGCGAGATCGTTGGAATCCTTGAAAAGGCCGGAAAGACCATAGTGGAATTTTCGGGTATCATGGCCAACCCGACCTATAAAAAAGTAATGGAAGGCGCAAATTTAGCAAAAGAAGTCCACGCAGATGTTATTCTCGGTATTGGCGGCGGATCCGTGATGGACTGCTGCAAGGCAGTCTCTCTGGCCGCTCGGTATGAAGGCGACATTTGGGATGACTTCTGGGAGCATCCCGGTGTAATCGATTTTGAACCGCTGCCCCTTGGCGTGATCGTTACAGTGGCAGGCACCGGCAGCGAGTGCAACGGCGGCGCGGTGATTACAAACGAGGAAAAGAAGGTAAAGACTGGCCGAGATTACCCCAAGCTGAATCCTAAATTTGCTCTGATGGACCCCACCTACACCTACAGCGTTCCAATGGGACAAATGGTTTCCGGCGGGTTTGATATTCTTTCGCATATTATGGAGACCTATTTCAGCCAGCCCAATGAAGACAACGTGTCCGACGATATTATGGATGCTCTGATGAAAAGCGTGATCCGCAACCTGCGGACCGCTATCCAAAACCCGAAGGATTATACGGCCCGGAGCAATTTAATGTGGGATTCCACCATGGCTGAGAACCGCATAATCAAAATGGGCAAAAAGTGTGACTTTGAGTGCCACAACATGGAACACCAGCTTGGAGCTTATACCAACTGCAACCACGGCTGCGGCCTGGCGGTACTGCACCCGGCATATTACCGCCATATTTATAGGGACGGTCTGCCAAAGTTTGTCCGGTTTGCCAAAAACGTGTGGGGAATTTCCTGCAACGGAAAAACGGACGAAGAATTAGCCAAAGCCGGTATTGACGCTCTGGCAGATTTTATTAAAGAAATTGGACTGCCCACCACGCTCAAGGAGCTTGGTGTAACCGATAAAGATATGCTCAGGGAGATCGCCGACTCCTGCAATATTTCGGCGGGCAGCTATAAAAAAATGACACATGAAGAAATTTTGCAAATCTTCCATGCGTGTCTTTAAGTGAAAGGAGATTTAAAAATGAAAAAACTAACCGCGTTTATAATGGGCCTTGTTTTGGTATTCAGTCTTGCCGCATGCAGCGGCGAAAGCCCGTCCAACTCTTCCTCAGCCGATTCGTCAGCGACGCAAAGCGCTCAATCCTCCACACCGGAAAACTCCACCTCCTCCCAGCCGGAATCCTCTGCGCCTGCCAGCGAATCTGCACAGGAACCGGAAACGGAAACCGGAAAAACATTGGTTGTCTATTATTCGGCAACCGGGAATACGCAAACAGCTGCAAACTTTATTGCAGAGGCGACAAATGCCGATGTGTTTGAGTTGGAACCGGCAGAACCCTATACCGACGATGACCTGAACTGGACAGACGAAAACAGCCGGGTCGTACGCGAACATGATAACCCAGACCAAAGAGATGTGGCGCTTATAGCGGACACCATTGACGGTTGGGATTCTTACGATACCGTATTTATCGGCTACCCCATCTGGTGGGGAATTGCCGCCTGGCCGGTGGATGGATTTATTGAAGCCAACGACTTTACCGGTAAAACGGTGATTCCCTTCTGCACTTCTTCCAGCTCCGGATTAGGTGAAAGCGGCGAGCTGCTTGCGGAAATGGCCGGAACAGGAAACTGGCTGGAAGGCCAGCGGTTTTCTTCCGGAGTCTCAGAAGAAGAGGTTCAAACCTGGGTAGAAGGCTTAGGACTGTAAAAACAATAAAACGGGGGCAATCCTTATGAAAAGAGTTCTTTTCATTTTACTGGCGCTTACCCTGATATGTGGTCTTGCTGCATGCAGCGCTGAAAATCTTAACCTGTTCAGTTCTTTGGAACCCCCGGCAACTTCTGAGAACAGCAGAACATTGGAGCCGGGAAACTCTGGTCCGGGCAACGAAACATCTACCAAAGGAAGTGGCTCCAATATCCTCATTGCCTACTGCACCGCGGAAGATGAAAATGTTTCAGGCATTGTGAAAGAAACAGCGGTATTGCTCCAAAAGACGGTGGGCGGAGATTTGTTTGAAATCAAAGAAAAAGAAGCAAGCGAAAATTTTTCCCCTTATGAATTTGTTTTGTTGGGCTTTGCCGGGGAAAGGAATACGCTACCGGAGCCGGTCCGTTCCTTTTTGGAAAAGTACGACTTTGGTGCAAAAACGATCTTTCCCTTTGTGACCGGCAGCGGAAATAATTCATCCGTCCTTCTATCTGCAATTTCCAAGCTGCAGCCCGGTGCACTGTTGGGAGACAACACCCTGATCTTCTCTGAGGACACGGAGGAACAGGAAATTACACAATGGGCACAGGGGCTGGGCCTTTCTGACGGTACATTTGTCCCGGAAAGCAGCGAAAGCGGCAATACAGTTGCTACTGCGGCGGTGACGCCGGATACGCAGCAGGTATTGTATCTTTGGGAGGAAGGAAACGCGCCCGCCACCACGGAATACACCGTCAATAACGGAGAATATTCCGATGACCCGGATTTTAGGCCCTATCTTACCAGCTTTCCGGTGCCAAAGGGCACGGCGGTGAAGGGTGCGGTGCTCATCTGCCCCGGTGGAGCGTTCCAATTTCGAAGCGATCAGCCGGAGGGCGTGGAGGTAGCCGAAGCCTTGCGCGAGCTTGGCCACCAGAGTTTTGTGGTGGATTACCGCCTGCGCCCCTATACCCAGCAGGAAGGTGCGCTGGATTTAGCCCGTGCAGTGCGGTTTGTCCGATCCCACGCAGAGGAATATGGCATTGATAAAAAGGACATTGCCGTAATGGGCTTTTCAGCAGGTGGTATTTTAAGCGGCGAAATGCTGCTAAACTTTGACGGGCAGGTAAATGGTACGGCTATGGACGCGGACTATGTGCCGGATGAGCTGGACCAGGTTCCCGCCGATACAGCCGCCTGTGGAATGATTTACTCTTTTTATGGACGTCTGAGTGTTGGCACTACCGATGTGGAGCTACTGCATTCCGGAAATCTTCCCCCTACCTTTTACTGTTATGGAACCCGCGACCCGTTCTACGACCAATTTCTTGCAAATGCAAATGCGGCAGAGGAAGCAGGCGTGCCGGTAGAGCGTCTGCAGCTGGACGGAATGCCCCACGGCTTTGGCGCCGAAGGCGGATGGATCCCGACATACGACAGATGGCTTGCAGAAATATTTAAAATCAATTAAAGGAGAAAGCAGAAAATGAATCGACAGGTTCTGGTTTTAGCGGGCAGTCCCCGCAAAGGCGGCAACTCCGATATTCTGTGCGACGAATTTATTCGCGGAGCGCGGGAATCCGGCAATACAGCGGAAAAAATTTATGTGCAGAGTTTGAAAATTGGTCCATGCCGGGCATGCTACGGCTGCCGTGGCAAGGGAGAATGCGTACAGCAGGACGATATGGCGGGGCTTTTGGAGAAAATGATTGCCGCTGATATTCTTGTACTGGCAACTCCCGTCTATTTCTATTCTATGGATGGGCAGATGAAGACATTGATCGACCGCACGCTGCCCAGATATATGGAAATTTCCAATAAGGATATCTATTTTATTGCAACAGCGGCAGCCGGAAAACGGGCAATGGAACGCACCATAGACGGCCTGCGCGGGTTTGCCGACTGTCTGCCCGGCGCTAAAGTGCGGGGTGTGATTTACGGGGATAGCGTTTATTTAAAGGGTGAGGTCACAGACACAAACGCAATGAAAGAGGCTTTCCATGCGGGCAAATCCATTTAGTTTTACAAGACTGCCCAGAATAGTCAAATAGAATACGCAGCATATGCAGCCTTTCCCATTGTTTTAGATTGCGGGGAGGGCTGCTGTTTTCTTTTGGTGAAGCCGCTATCCTCACTTTCAGCCGTCAGGGTTTGCTCAATATCCCGCTGCTTATTCTCATGGATATGACCATGGGGCTGTACGGTATGATCTGGACTCAGCTGGTGGCGGAAATTATCATGCTCCCCATCTCTTTGGGAATGTATATGCACACATGGAAAAATTGAAACAGCCCGGCTAATAAAGTCATAACCATTGGGTTTGTACTGCAAAACCAATAGAGACTTCTGCCAACCTGATGTTGGATTTATAATAGAGCCATAAGGAGATGAACGGTTCCATGGATACAAGAATTTTAGGCAAAGACTTAACAGTTTCGGCAGTTGGCCTGGGCTGTATGGGCTTTTCCCATGCCTATGGCGCCCCCACCGAAGAAAAGGAAAGCATTCGTCTGCTACGGCAGGCAACGGAGCTTGGGTATACCTTCTTTGATACCGCTGAGGTTTACGGTACGATAAAAAACCCTCATATCAATGAACAACTGGTGGGCAAGGCGTTGTCCCCTGTTCGGGACCAGGTAGTGATCGCTACAAAATTTGGCCTTCGGTTCGACTTTGAAAGCGGAAAAATGCCCTACCCGCTGATTCCAGATTCCCGGCCGGATACAATTCGGAGATCGGTGGAAGGCTCTCTCAAACGTCTGCAAACCGACCACATCGATCTGTATTTTCAGCACCGTATTGACCCGCAGGTATCAGCCGAAGAGGTAGCCGGTGTTATGGCTGATCTGATTAAAGAAGGGAAAATTACCCATTGGGGTATTTCAGAAGCCAATGCGGAATATCTTCGTCGTGCCCATGCGGTCTGCCCGGTAACAGCCGTACAGAACCGCTATTCCATGATGGCACGGCACTATGAGCCGCTGTTTCCGGCGTTAGAAAAACTGGGTGTAGGCTTGGTGGCTTTTTCTCCCATGGCCAACGGATTGCTGACAGCCAAATACGGCAAAGAAAGAAATTTTGACAGAAAATACGACTATCGCGCTTCTATGCCGCAGTTTACCGATGAAGCCATCAAAAAAAATCAGGCACTTATAAATTTGCTATGTGACCTTGCAAAAAAGAAAAACGCCACGCCGGCGCAAATTTCCCTTGCGTGGATGCTGTGCAAAAAGCCCTGGATCGTTCCCATCCCCGGCACACGAAAAGAGGAACGAATGCGGGAAAATGCGGGCGCTGCCAATGTTTGGTTTTCTTCGCAGGAGGTCAAGGCGTTGGACAAGGCACTGGACAGCGTAGAGATGTCTGATGTATTCGGTGGTACAAAAACAGCAAAATAATAAAAAAGAAGTGTTTCCCCCTTAAAAAAAGCAACACCCATTGCCGAAGATGGGCTGTAACTTCGGCATGTACCGCAATCCACATGCACAGAAAGTAATAACCTTTTGGTTTTAACCTCATAACGAATGGAAACTTCTGCGGCGGCACGTTTTGGGGTACAATACAAGCAGAAACTATGGAAAGGAAGTTTTGGGACATGCAATATGTAACATTAAATAACGGTGTAAAAATGCCACAGTTGGGCTATGGCGTGTATCAGGTGCGCAATGAGGATTGCAAGCGCTGTGTGCTGGATGCCATCAGCGTGGGCTACCGGGCCATTGATACGGCCCAGGCATATAATAACGAAGAGGCCGTGGGCGATGCCATTGTAAAGTGCGGTATTCCCCGCAGTGAACTATTCCTTACCACCAAGATTTGGATCTCCAACGCCGGATATGAAAAAGCAAAGGCATCTATTGATCAGTCCCTGAAAAAGCTGCAAACCGACTATATTGACCTGCTGCTGATTCATCAGCCTTTTGGAGATTATTATGGTACCTACCGGGCCATGGAAGAAGCCTATAAATCCGGGAAGCTTCGCGCCATTGGCGTTTCTAATTTCTACCCGGACCGTCTTGTTGATCTGTGCCAGTTTGTAGAGGTAACGCCCGCCGTCAATCAGGTAGAAACCCACGTGTTCCAACAGCAAAAGGCCGCCCACGAATACATGAAAAAGTACGGTGTACAGCACGAATCCTGGGGACCTTTTGCCGAAGGCAGAAAAGACTTTTTCTCCAACCCGGTTCTGACCGAGATCGGTGCAAAATATGGGAAATCCTCCGCACAGGTGGCGCTTCGGTATCTGCTGCAGAGCGATGTGGTCGTAATCCCTAAATCCACCCATAAGGAGCGTATGGAACAGAATTTTGACGTGTTTGACTTTACCCTGCAAGACGAAGACATGAAAGCCATTGCCGCATTGGACGAGGGTGAAAGCCTGTTTTTCTCCCATTACGATCCGGCAACTGTTGAGATGCTAACCAATATGGGTAAGAGCAAGTAAAAAATTATGCGTATAAGAGCAGCAGTCCATAAAAAGACTGCTGCTCTTTGATTAGAAAATAAAAGAATTTAAAAAGTGCGTAAGCCACCCTGCCAATTTCAGAATATGCAGACGGAAAACGGAAAGGAGAATCCTTATGAAAAAGAAACGAATTGTTTTATGTTTTGTTATATGCGGGCTGCTTTTGTTTACGCTCTGCACCTGCTCCACTGATTCTAACAGCTCCCCCTCCACAGCAGAAAGCCTTGTATCCTCCGAGGTATCGTCTGCCATAGAAAAAAACGCCCCTGCTTTGAAGGCAGAGGAAGAAGCCAGGTCAGAACCGACTATAAAAACCGGTTTTATCACAGAGCAGATTTTGAACGAGGAAGATGGTGAAATCCACTATAGCTATTACCTGCCGGAAGGGTACAATGAAAACCGGAAATATCCCATGATGGTGGTAATGCCGGGCTATGACATGATGTGGTTTGGGGAGGAATCCTCCGGAAGCAATTTGGATTGGCGTGGTTTTCTTACCTGGACTGAGCTGAATGAGGAGATGATTGTGGTTTCAGCACAACTGACCGACTGGGGGGAACTCTCCGCCCGACAGGCCGTTGCACTGACGGAATATTTTTTAGAGCATTTTTCGGTAGACCCCTCCAGGGTATATGCGGCAGGCTATTCCGCCGGAGGCGAAACCATGTCCCGTGCGGTGACCATGCGCCCGGATTTATATGCCGCCTACCTGCACGGTGCGTCCCAGTGGGATGGCAAGTTTGCACCTGTGGCGGAAAACGGCGTTGCGGTTTATATCTTTATGGCGGAAAGTGATGAATATTACGGTTCACAGAAAGCGCAGGCCGCCTATGATGGACTATATAAAGCTTATGAAAACGCTGGCTGGACAGACGGGCAAATCCATACGGTTTTACAGCTGGAAATCCCGGACGATGCATATTTTAACAGCCGCGGTATCTATGGAAACTACCACGGAGGCGGCAATGTATTATTTGAAGATAAATCTATTCTCAACTGAATTCTTTCCCACAGCAAATAAAGAAGAAACCATGAATTGAGCAAAACAAAGGCAGACAGCCACACGATTCTGCCTTCAACAATACAGGGTAAGTACACAACGACTTGCCCTGTAATTTTAACACTACTGATATTCTTTTTAGGAATTGCTGCATGGTTTGTATCGTTGCGTATTTCTAAAAAAATATTTGTGAAAAAAGATTTATTTTAATTCTATACAGCAAAACCCCACAAGCCAGCTGGCGGCAAGATAAACAGCGCATACCGCGCCGCCGTTGACAGTCCCGCCGGGCTTTGCAGATGGGTAGCTAAGGGGCGACAGCAAGGCTTGCTGCCGCCCCTTTCTGTTGAAAATACTGATGTCATCATTTTTTTCAAAAGGCAGCATGGTTTACCTGCAAAAATAAATATAATAGTCCCCTTGCCTTGCCTTTATGGCTTCACCACCGTTATAGTCGCTTAAATATTCAAACACGTCTTCTTCCCCATTGTTGTAAGAAACATACACAAGGTTGCCATCTATACGGTAAGTCCCCTGATGTGCGTCGTTGTCCTTGACAATTCCCACACTGACAGAAAACGTTCCGTCTGTGTTAAGGTCAAGCGAACCGCCATAGGCATAACCGCTGCCGTAAATTTCCTGCAGATTTGCCGCTGTGCCGGACGCAACGCTCTCGCCAAAGGCCGGCGCCCAGCTTCCCGTAAGATCCGTCGTATTTTCCATACCGTTTGTCTGCTCCTGCTCCTTGGCGCTTGGTTGTGCATCCGGCTGGGTATCAGAAACCGCCGGCTGTTGCGGCTGTGTTCCCTGCGTAGGTGTTTGTGTTGCGGCATTGGACTGCTGCACCTGCTCTTGCGCACTGGAGGACTGCCCGACGGAAGAAGACGGATTTGTCGTTTCCTGTGAAGATTCGTTCTGCCCGCATCCGTAAAAAAATGCCGCCAGCACGATGCAAAGTGCTACAGCGAATGTTTTCTTCATACCACTGTTCCCCTTTCTGTTGTTTCTATCAAGAATCCTATCGCGTCTTTGAAAGCCTGTCAAATCACAATTTTGCAATATTTTGTTGCAATTTGTCACTTCCTTCATCCGCACATATGGCATTGTATGCCGTTAAAACCGCCTGTCTGCTAATATTGCAGTGCAGAACATAGACAGGTGTTTTTCGCAAAAAAGCGTCCAGCAAAGAAAGCATGGTTTCCATACATTCCCTGTCTGCGCTGTGGATCATTTGTGTAAAAATCCGATTGATCGCCTGTTTTCCGTCAATTTTTTCAATATGGTTGTCCTGTGCGCGTTCCAGAAAACACAGCGCTTTTACCGGCACGCCAATGTTGGCGCTCAAATCGTTTTTCCCTGAAAACGGCGTTCCAAAGGCATAAAAGATATTGTCCCTGTATAAAACGGCTGGCTTATCGTCGTTAATGATCTGCGCACGCTCCTGACCAAAACAATCCATCCACAGCCCTGTGTGGGTAGATTTTCCCGTTCCGCTGTCCGCTGAAAAAAGGTAGGCCGCACCGTCAAGCGCTACGGCCGAGGCATGCAGGAAGAACCCGCCGTACATGGGCAGCGCGCTGTAAAACCGATACCCAAACCAGGCGTATTCATTGGCCGCATACGAGTACGCTTTATATTTTTCCTGCCATGCAGCAAATCCCGGCGAATGTTCATCGATGATGATATCGCACTGTTCCTTTGTAAGCTGGCCGTGCGCCAGGTATTTTTTTGCGCGCGTCTGCAAAAGCGTACCTTTCGGTTCCATCAAAACATGCAAACCCGCAATATTGTAAACCGGCATAGCCGTTCCTCCCAAGCTCTGCTATTTTATACAAATAAACGCCGCCATGCCGCCGCGTTTTCCATGCGTGGCCCTGTGTGACCAAAGCAGCTGGCTGTTGCAGCAGGTGCATACGTCGCTTACCGTAATATGCGCTTGCATAACGCCCGCCTTAAGCAAAATCTGCCGGTTTGCCTCCAAAAGGTCAAGCATATATTTTCCGCCGCCCTTTGGGAAAACAAAACGCGCCGTGTCCAGCGCCTCCATCGCAAGGAAATAACGGCAGCAATCCTCATCCACCTCATAGCAGCAGCTTCCTATGGCCGGCCCCACAGCGGCGATAATATCTGCCGGATTACACCCATATTTGCTTTGCATCGTCGCTATCGCCTGTTTTCCAATGCCGCCCGCTGTACCGCGCCAGCCTGCATGCGCCAAAGCCACAACCTTTTTAACAGGGTCTGCAAAAAACAGCGGCGTACAGTCTGCATAGTAGGTTACAAGCGTGATCCCCTTTTGATTGGTAACAAGCCCGTCTACACTTTGCATATCCCTTGGCTTTGTAATGCCAATGCCTTTTTCTTTTTCCGTTATACAGCGCACATAGGTATGATGGTCCTGCGCCGACGCCGTAAGGCTTTGAAAATCGAAACCGGCGGCCGTGCAAAATCTGCGGTAATTTTCCAGCACATTTTCGTCTGGATCGCCTCTTCCAAAGCTTAAATTCATAGTGGCAAAATCGCCCGTGCTTACACCGCCCAGGCGCGTGGAAAACGCATGCTTCATAAAGGGAAGCGCCGAAAGGGCAGGATAGGTTAAAAACGAAACGCCGTTTTTCGATTGCAGGGTCATCGTATGACTGTGAAACTGCATGGAGCACCTCCAAAAATCAAAACATATAGGGCTTTGGCCTTCTCTGCTTTACATTATAAGCGTAATTATGGTACAATACAAGTAGAAAACGTCATACCGGTAAGCGGGGGTGTTATACGCTATGAAGTTTTACAGGCTTTTTGGAAACCACATTGACCCAAACTGCACATACTGCGATCATTGTATTTTTGAACAGGACCAGGTACAGATCTGCAGGGTAAAGCGTGAAATTAAAAATGGGAAATGCCGCCGTTTTCAATATAATCCCCTGCTTCGCGTTCCAAAGCAGATGCCCGCGCTGCCAAAATACGATCCAAAGGATTTTGAGCTGTAGTACCCCTGCCCTTTGCAGGCCGCTCTTTCCGAAAAGGCTCTGGAGGCCGGCGACGTGGACCAAAGCGGAACACAAACCGTAACAGATGTGTTGCTTTTGCAAAAGTATATTGCAAAGCAGATTGAAGCGTTCCCTACCGTGGAATAAGCATGGGTTTTACAACAACAAACGCAAGGGAAATCCCTTGCGTTTGTTGTTTAATAATAAATAGACCTTGCCCGAAGACAGCGCAGCGCTCTTTTTATATGGCGCGACACCGCAGACGTGCTGATCCCAAGCTGCCGGCCGGTCTCTGTCATGGAAAGGCCCTCAAAATAATACATCATCAGGCACTGGCGTTGTCTGGGCGTAAGCTCCGCACGCAGGGCCTTTTCCAAAAAACGCTTCATCCGCTGAATTTCTTTTTCATTTCCACCGTGTAGATTATATTGCCGCAGACTGTAAAGATCGCCTGTAAAATGATCAAGAGAAAGGATTCGGTTTGAAGGCAATGTTCTCACCTCCTCTGCGTGATAAAAGCTCACCAGTATGCTTACAGTCCAGATACATGGAGTATAAAATCATCATTCTTCTGGCCAGTTCCCTGTTGGTTTCTTCTTTTTGTTCCTTGTATTGCTTTTTAAGTACATAAAGCTTTTTATAAATTTTTTCTGCCTCTATAAAATATTCAGCAGCCCATTTGCTGTAATCCATCTTTTCCTCCCGGATTTTGCTTGTCCACAAAGCGTATTTGCAGCAGGATAAACAAAACAGCTTGGGGCGGCTGCGTCTATCCCTTTGATAGAGCAATAGTAACACGAATATATGTTCGATTCAAGGCAGGAAAAGCCTTGTTTTCTTGAAATACTTCTTGATGTTTCAAAAATGGTACAGCAGGAACATTTGTTCTATATTATCCTTGCAAAAATTGCTATACAGTGCTATAATGTAAAACAATAAATAAAAACAGGTAAAAAGGGGTACTTTCCACAAGGAAGTGCCCCTTTTGGGTATTTTTTCTGGAAAAAAAATTAATCTAAACTTTATGAAAACAAGTACTTTTTCAATTTTCGTAGCAAGCAAAAATATGTGTTATCTAACTTGGATAATTTATAAAAAATTTTTTGAAAAATCATTGACTTTAAGTCAATGACTGTTATATAATAAATTTAAGGTAAAGAGAAAGGATGGACGGAAAGCCGTGACAAACAGAAAGCTTGCAGCAATGGAAACACGAAAAAAATTGGTTGCAGCAGCAAAAAAAATAATTTGTGACAAAGGGCTTGTCAACACTTCCATTGAAGAAATAACCGAAGCCTGTGGCGTTTCAAAGGGAACATTTTACACTTATTTTAAACGGAAAGAAGATATTGTTTTTGAACTCAGCCGTGAAGTATTTACTGAAATTCTGGAAAAAGCAGAGGCCTTTGAAGGCAGTTTTCTGGAAAGAATTGAAAATTATATGGTCAGTTTTTCAGCATACATTGAAAGCAGCGGTGTCAAACTTGCACAGGAATGGATCAGAAATGTTGTGAATCCGGAGCTTGCAGAAAATTCCGATGAAAAAAACAAATTACAGATGGATCTGGAAGCGGTAACAAGGCTTATTTCGCTTGGTATAGAAAAAAACGAGCTAAGATCCAACACGCCGGTTAAAACCATTTCGCATACAATTGTTGACTTTTTATACGGACAACTGCTGTGTTGGTGTATGAGCGACGGGATTTACAGCTTAAAAGAACGCACGCAGGAATTCTGTAAATTATATCTTTGCCTGATTATAAAACAATATATTATTTGAAAGGAAACGTGATCGTAATGAAAAAGATTTTGCTCAATGATGGGAACCAAATTCCTGTAGTCGGGTTCGGCGTTTTTATGATTCCGAATGATGGATCAACTTATAAGGCCGTACGCAAAGCACTTGAGGTCGGTTACAGGCATATTGACACAGCAGCCGCTTATTTCAACGAAGCGGAGGTCGGCAAGGCTGTCAAAGACAGCCGTATTCCAAGAGACGAGATTTTTATTACAAGCAAGCTATGGCTTCAGGATCACGGCTATGCAGCCGCAAAAAAAGGACTTGAGACAACTCTTAAAAATCTTGGTATGGATTATATCGACCTTTATCTGATTCACCAGCCCTATGGCGATGTTCCAGGCGCCTGGAAAGCTCTTGAAGAAGCAAAATCAGATGGAAAAATCAGGTCTATCGGCGTAAGCAACATGACCCCTGAAATCTGGAATCAATTTGTTCCCCACTTTGATACAATGCCCGCTGTAAATCAGGTGGAGTGCAATCCGCATTTTCAGCAAAAAAGGCTCAGAGAAATTTTAGATAAAAATAATGTAAGACTTGAAGCATGGGGCCCCCTTGGGCAGGGAAATAAAAAACTTCTTTCTGATCCTGTAATTACAGAAATAGCAAAAAAACATAATAAATCCATTGGCCAGATTATTTTGCGATTTGAAATACAGGACAATATTATTGTCCTGCCAAAATCAAAAGATCCAGAAAGAATAAAAAGCAATCTTAATATTTTTGACTTTGCTCTTACAGACGATGAAATGGATAAAATACGTACACTTGATACAGGCAAGGGCACACACGATCCGAACGCCAAGGGTATTGGTGAAATGCTGCTTGCAAATTATAAGGTACACGACTAAACGGAGGTTTCGATAAATATGGAATATTTAGAATTTTATAATGGTGTAAAAATTCCTCAGCTCGGCTTTGGCGTCTATCAAATTCCAGACTATAATGAAGCGAAAAAAACAGTGCTTTCCGCATTAAAACAGGGTATCGGCTGATTGATACCGCGCAGGGCTATGGGAATGAAAAAGCTGTTGGGGACGCAATAAAAGAGAGTGGTCTGCAAAGAAATGAAATTTTTATAACAAGTAAAATCTGGATATCCGACTTTTCTTATGAAGGCGCACAGAAAGCAACGCAAACCACGCTTGATAGGCTTGGTACGGATTATATTGACCTTATGCTTCTGCATCAGCCAATGGCGGACTATATTAACGCGTGGAAGGGGCTTGAAAAGCTCTACAAGGAAGGGCAGATCAGAGCAATTGGTATGGCAAACTGCTATCCGCATGTACTTGCCGATCTGTGTGAAACGTTTGAAATAAAGCCGATGATCAATCAGGTCGAAATACACCCGTTCTTCCAACAGCAGCTTAACCTGGATACCATGAAAGCGTACGGCGTAATTCCGGAAGCCTGGGCTCCCTTCAACGAAGGTAAAAGAAACTTTTTCAAAGACCCAACTCTTACGGAAATCGGTAAAAAGTATCAAAAAACAGCGGCACAGGTTGCTCTTCGCTGGAATCTACAGCGTGAAGTGGTAGTCATACCCAAAACAGTTCACGAGGATAGGCTGCGGCAAAATTTTGATGTGTTTGATTTTATGCTTTCAGAAGAAGATATGAATAAAATCAAAGCGATGGATATTGGCCACAGTGAGATTGTCAATCATTTTGACCCCCAATGGATTAAGATGCTGCATACTTTAAAGTTTTAGTTAATAAAACTCTTTTTTCAAGTGAATTGTCAAACTAAGTGCAACAGGAATTGAGCTCAAGTTCCCATAATTC
>ENA-UOIV01000189-UOIV01000189.1-human-gut-metagenome-genome-assembly--contig:-C59-NODE-189-length-73098-cov-11.972523_pt1 | contig 73098 bp, 69 predicted proteins | sample MGYA00242333_ERZ723880 | MGnify/ENA metagenome assembly ERZ723880 | reverse complement strand
CGTATGTAAAGACCGGGATCGTACTCATCAGCATCAGCACCGCCAAAAGCAGCGCGGCATACCGCTTCCCGCTGTGTTCTTTATTCCTCCACAACGTTTTCATTCTTCCGTCCCTCCATGTCTTCCCGTCTCTTCTATCCGCAAGGATCGCTCCTCAATATCCAATACGCTCTCCAGAAAACACGTGAGTTCCAGCACGCTCCGGAAGCTCTCCTCCCGCTTTCCTTCCAGCCATCTCACGCGCCCCTGCCAGCTGCTGTTCTGCCGTGCGTACACATGCACCGAGAAGGTCGCGCACCTCCCCCAGCCATTCTGCATCACCCGTTCGTTCCACTGCTGCGCCAGCCGGGGCAGGACGTCCTCCTTCATTTGCGCGAACCGCGCCGCCGGGCCCGGTTTCCCGGCCGTGCGCAGCTGAGTGCCCCGCTGGGGGAAGGAGAAATAGTCGAAGACGGCGTCCAGCTTCATGACCAGGTCGTAAAATCCGGTGAAAGGCAGCTTCTCCGCAAAGCCGCCGTTATAAAATTCCCCGCTCGCCGTCCGCAGGGGCACGCTGTCCGCCAGGGCCCCCTCTCCAAAACAGCCGCTGATCGTGGTTTCCGTCACCGCATTCACGCATATCATGGTCACGGGGACGTTCCCCAACTGCTGCCTGGACCTCTTTGCCATATCCGATCCTCCGATTTATTACTGGACTTGATGCTCAAAAATGTCTCAAAAAGTACGCTTTTTGTGACCTGTAAAATAAAATAATATCTAAGAATTTATAAAAATTTTTGGTTGTCAACCGCAGGAAAAAATGATATACTCTTAACAACAATTTCCTTATTAAAAAATTATTCCCTTATTATGTGGGAACAATAGAGATTTCCCCCATGTTTTATAATGTGTACCTTTTGAAACCGATCCATTTTTCCCATTCATGCCCAAAAAAGCGAACCCGGGACCGATCTTTGATAGGTCCCGGGTTGGCGTTTTTGCGGGAAGAGATTTGGGGATATTTTGTGACCTGCGGTTTGAAGCTATTCCGCTATTGATATTTCAGGAGCTCGGGGGTATAACCGTCGGGGCTTTTCAGCCAGCTCAGTAAAACAATGTTTGGCCTTCCTCCATCAGTGCCTCCACTCGATTATGCGCGCTGCCGAACCGCCTCAAGCTCCCGGCGGCAAGCCGCCGCAGCCCCCCGATATCGTCCTTCAGGAACGGGACGTGATAGACGCACACCAAGCGCGGCGCACAGTCCCGCAGAATTCGCTGCCCCACGGAGTTTGAGAAGAAAACCGGATTAACAAAAATCACGTCGGCCCGCGCATTGCAAAACGCCTTGGCGGCCTTTGAAACCCGAAATTCCGCATCAGCTGTAATGAGCAGCCGAACGCCAAAAAGATCAATCAGGTAACAGTTATGGGGAACAGCGCCAAACGCATTCCCACCAGCCAGATGCCCTGTTCGTATGACTTCGACCGACCAGCCTGGCCGGCTGACCGTCTGTCCCGGTTCCGTCTCCGGGAGCAGAATCTCTGCCAAATCCCCGTGGGCGGCGTACCGTTCTGCCAGTTCCTCTGAAAAATGGTCGGGATGGCGGTGGGTGACCAGCAGGCAGTCCACCCCGCCGCGGAGGGCCGAATCCAGCATCTGCCCGGAAGGCGCGCTGAAGCCGGGCGCCGGGAGCGAAAACAGCGCGTCCACGAGCAGCCTCGCTCCCGGCGCCTCGAGCAGCAGGCCCGCGTTGGCAAGCAGCGTTATTTTTATCATCGCGCGCCATCTAAAAGAAGAGCCCGGAAAGCTCCGCCCGGGAGCAGCCGGAGAGGTATTCCCCGACCGGGATTCCCCGCAGAAGGTCCTCCAGCGCGTCCCGGCTGTGGCGGACGCCTTTCAGGGCCCGTTCCAGTCCGTCGATCTCCCGGCGTCCGAAAAAATCGCCGAAAAAGCGGGCGTTTTGGATTCTGCCCTCCACGACCTCCATGCGGAGGTCCACAATCCCGAATGAAAGTTTTTTTACATTGCGGAAGGTATATGGCGGCGACTCCCCATAATTCCACTCCCACGTTCCATATTTTTGACGGACCAGCGCCCGGATCTCCGCGTCGTCCGCCGGGCCGATCCCATAGGGGGAAGCCTGCGGGAAGTACGTGAGGAAAAAACGGCGGAGCTCCGCGCAGAACCGTTCCACCGTCATTGGCTCCGGCAGGTGGGAAATCAGATTTTCCACCCGGGATTTTGTCGATTTGACCGCTTTGCTCTCAAGCTTCAGCGGACCTGGATTCAGCGCGCCCGCCAAATCCCCCATATTGGAATCAAAGAGGATCGTCCCATGATGGAGCATCCGGCCGCCATACCGCGCCTGGGCGTTTCCGGAAAATTTGCGTCCGTCAACCAGCAGGTCGTTGCGCCCGGACAGCTCCGTCCGGATTCCCAGAGTCTCCAGAAAGAGGCGCACGGGCTTGGTAAAAAGGGCGTAGTCATTGAATTGCTCCCCCGCACGGTCCGCGCTGATGATGGTGAAGTTGACGTTTCCGAGGTCGTGAAAAACCGCGCCCCCGCCCGTCAGTCTGCGGACGACCGCGATTTTCCTGTCCTCGACATATGCGGCGTCGATTTCCTCGGTGGAATTCTGATTCTTTCCCACAACAACCGCCCGGTCGTTGCGCCACAGCATGACCACGTCATCGGGAACCTTTTTTAGGAAGTATTCCTCCGCTGCCAGGTTGTAATAGGGGTCAATCGAAAAATTTTCAACGAGCAGCATTGCCCTCCCCCTCTCCGCGCCGCCACGGTCAGTCTGGTATGTGCAGCGCCCGCTTTTCAGCGTCCAGCGCCGCTTCGTGGAGCGCCTCCCCCAGCGTCGGATGCGCAAACACCGTATTGGCGAACTCTCCAACTGTCATGTGGGCGGACAGCGCCACGGCGCCCGCGCCAATCAGATTGCTTGCCTGCGGGCCGACGATATGGACTCCCAGCAGCGTCCCGCTGACCGCGTCCGCGACCACCTTCACAAAACCGTCCGGTTCCCCTTCAATGAGCGCCTTCCCGTTTGCGGCAAACGGGAAGCGGCCGATCCGCGTTTGATAACCGGCCTTTTGGGCGTCCTCCTCCGTGAGCCCGGCGAAGGCGATCTCCGGATGGGTGAAGATGCAGCCCGGGACAGCGCCGAGCGTCAGCCCGGTATCCAGGCCGAACATCTCCTCCACCGCGATCTCCGCTTCCCGTGAGGCGGCGTGCGCAAGCTGAATCTTGCCGGTCACATCGCCGGCCGCATAGATGTGCGGAACGTTTGTGCGGCCCTTTTCGTCCGTCACAAGGCATCCCCGCTCAGTCCGGAGGCCTGCGGCCTCGGGGCGCAGCCCTTCGCAATTCGCGCGCCTGCCCGCCGCCACCAGCACCATGTCCGTCAGCAGCTCCTCCGTCCCCTCGTCGCCCTCAACCGTAGCCACCGTCCCGTCAAAGTCGCTTTCCACCTGAAGAAGCCTGCTCCCCAGGCGGAAGGTTACCCCCTCCCCTTCCAGCTTTTTTCGTACCAGCCCGGAAATCTCCCTGTCCGTGCCCGGGAGCAGACGGTCCAGCAGCTCCACCACCGTCACATCCGTCCCGAGCGAAGCGTAAAAGCTCGCAAACTCCATGCCGATCACGCCTCCGCCGACGATCAGGATGCTCTTCGGAAGTCCGGGAAAATCAAAAACGCGGTCGCTGTCAAATACCCCCGCTCCCTCCAATCCAGGAATCGGGGGCGCCGACGGGCGGGAACCCGTGGCGATCAGGATTTCGTCTGCCGTGCAGACGAAATCCCCTGCCGTTCCCGTTACCCGTACCTCCCCCGGCGAGAGGAAGCAGGCCGTCCCCTCCACAAGCCGCACGCCGCTTTTTTTCAAAAGCATTTGAATCCCTCGGCCCAGTTGCCGGATAACCGCGTCCTTGCGCGCCCGGATCGACGGGAAATCCACCGCAGGACCGCCCGTTCCGATCCCGTAGGCCGCCGCGGACCGAACCTGCCGATATATCTCGGCGCTCTTCAAATAGGCCTTCGTCGGGATGCAGCCCCGGTTCAGGCAGGTGCCGCCCACCTGCGCACGCTCGACAAGCGTCACCTCGCCGCCTAACTGGGCCGCACGCAGGGCCGCGACATAACCCGCCGGACCCGCGCCGATCACTAAAACCTTTCTCACGTTTCTCTCCCTCCCCGCCTAAAGAATCCACATGATGAGCTGCGGGAAAAAGCTGAATAAGAAGATCAGCCCAATGCCCGCGGCATAGAAGTATTTCCCCGAAGCCACCATTCGCTGGATCGGCCTTTTGGAATAGCCCGCCGCCACAAAGAGGTCCAGCCCGAAGGGCGGCGTCACCATCCCGAACGCAAGGTTAAAGACGGTGATCACACCGAAATGGATTGGATCGATCCCCAGAGTGAGCGCGATGGGGTAAAAGATCGGGGTTGTCAGGATGATGATGGGGATCGTTTCAATGAACATTCCAAGGACCAGATAGAGCAGGTTCACGGTGATGAAAAAGGCGACTGTCGTCAGCCCGAAGGAAACCACGACGTCCCCCAGCATCCGCCCGACGTTTTCAATGGTAAGAATCCAGCTGAACAGGGACGCGACCGCCACCAGCAACAGGACCATACCCGTTGTCAACGCGGAATTGACAAACGCCTCCTTGAGCTTTTTGAGGGTCAGCTCCCGATAGATGAAAAAGCCGACGATCAGCGAGTAGAGCACCGCGATTACAGCGGCCTCCGTGGCGGTAAAGGTCCCGGAATAGATGCCACCCAGAATAATGACCGGGGAGAGCAGGCCCCAGAACGCTTCCTTGACTGCTTTCCATAGTCCTAACTTTTCGTCAGATTCCCCGGATTTTTCCTGCGGGGCCGCCTGTCCGCCTCTTCGGGAGAGCTTCGCGGTCAGCATATAGACCACCGTCGTAATGATCCCCGCGACGGCGCTCACCATAAACAGGCTTCCAACCGAGGAATTCGTCTGTGTACCGTAGATGATGAGCGCAATGCTCGGCGGGATCAGCAGGCCGAGCGTCCCACTCAGCGCACCCAGGAATGATGCGAAGTCGGGTTTATAGTTTCCCTTAATCATTTCAGGGTACATCATTCCGCCGATTGCGGCCGTCGTCGCGGCGGCGGAACCGGATATCGCGCCGAAAAAGGCGGAAGCCACGATCGTCACATAGGCAAGCCCGCTCTTCGCCCTGCCCACCAGCACCTTCGCCAGCTTGACCAGCCGCCCGGAGATTCCCCCCATCAGCATGATATCCCCCGCCAGCACGAAGAACGGCACCGCCAGCAGCGGGAAGGAATCGACGGCGACCAGCAGGCGCTGGGGAACGATCGTGAGCGGAAGCGAAGCCTTCGCAACCAGCGCCAGAATCGAGGAAATGCCGATTCCCGCTGCGATCGGCATTCCAAAGAGCAGCAGAACGATAAAAGTTATCAGCAATATCGCCAGCGTCACAGGGATCCCTCCTTCCTTTCACAGTCCTTCTGCGGGACCAGCCGCCCGCAGAGGTCCTCCAGGGAAAACAGCAGCGTCAGCAGGCTGAAAAAGGGAATTGCGGCATAGACGATCCCCATGGGGATCCCCATCGCGGGGGAATCCTGCCCCATCGTCATGCCCGCCAGCTGGACGCCCTTGACCAGAAGGAACACGGCCATCGCCGCGACCAGCACCGACTGGACCCCGGCGGCCGCCTGCTTTTGCTTTTCCGGGAACAGGCCGATCACGACGTCGATCGCCACATGGGATTTCCTCCGGAAGCCGAGCCCCGCCGCCACAAAGGTCAGCCAGACCAGTCCGTAGCGGCTCAATTCATCGGTCCAGACAAACGCCTTTCCAAGGACAAAACGGGAAAATACCTGCAGGAAAGAGGAGACGATGATCAGTGTGAACAAAGCGACCAGCAGAATTTGACAAAGCCTGTCGGCGGCTTCGTTCGTCTTCTTGATAAGGCCCATTCTTTTCCTCCCTTTCGCCGCGCCCTTTGCGCGGCCCGCGGCGCCGCCCCGTGACGGCGCCGCGCACACACACATAGATTCGTTCCGGTTCACTCTGCGAAAAGCGGCAGCCCGCGTTCGTAAAAAACCATGTCCGCGTCGCAGAGGTCCATGTAAGAAAACAGGATCGCTTCCTTATATTGCGGCTTCATCTTCGACTGCGGTGTATGGGTAAGGATGAGATGGAGCGTCTCCTCGGAGAAGCCCTCCTCCCGCGCCAGTACCGCGCCGTAAAAGCCGTGCTGCAGCTTTTCTCCGATGGACGACCTCCGATAGCCGCCCTTCCCGTCCGGCTCATATTCCAGCAGCTTACTCACGTCGTGCAGCAGGCCGATCGTCAAAATCCGTTCGTAATCGAACGATTCCCCCTGATACCGCTCGATCAGCTTCGCCATCTGAAGGGAAGCGATCGTCGTCACGTTGACATGGTCGACAAGGCGGCAGTCCCTCTCCTGGATATCGGGGTTGAAGCAGGCGTCCTCGAGGCGCTCCCATTTGCTCATTCCCCACGCGCGCAGCCAGACCGCGGCGATCCTGTCCGCCAGATCCTGATCCCGAATCTCGCGTATGATCGGGAACTGCTCCGCGATCTTCGATTTGTCCCTCTGTTTTCCGCTGTCCATAAGCGCGCCCTCTCACTGGCGGCCGAGCGCGGCCTGCACCTTGCCCAGCGTTTCCTTGTCGGCGTAATTGTCATAGATCGGCTGCACGGCCGCGCGGAAGGGCTCCAGATCGGGCGTCGTGAACTGGACGCCCTGTCCCTCCAGCTCCGCCTGAAGCTGCGCCTCCATCTCCTTGACGGTCTGCCGCTCGAAATCGCACGCCTCCTTCGCGGCTTCGCGGACCGCCTCCTGAAGCTCGGGGCTCAGGCTGTCCATAAAGGATTTGCTCGCACCGAACGGGATGGAATCGTACATGTAGTTGATCCAGCCGTAATACTTCTGCACCTCGCCAAAGCCGGAGGTCGCAAAATTGCTGATCGGCACCTCAGCGCCGTCCACGACGCCGGTCTGCAGGGCGCTGTAGAGCTCGTTCCACGCGATCGGCGTGGGGCTGGCGCCCAGCGCGTTCCAGGTGTTGATGTAGACGCTGCCCTCCGGAGTCCGGATTTTAAGGCCCTTCACGTCGTCGATCGAATTGACCGGGCGTTTGGAATTGCTGAGCTGCCGGAAGCCCGCCTCAAAATTTCCGACGATCTCGATCTGGTTCTCAAGCAGCGGCTTGTAAAGCTCCTGCCCGACCGGACCATCGAGGACCTCATAAACCTCCTCGCGGCTCTCAAACATAAATGGGAGCCCGAACACCTCGAGCTTCGGCTCGTACGCCTGCGAAAGCACGCCCATGCCGCCCACGGCGAATTCGACCGTTCCGAGCTTGAGTCCCTCAAAGAGGTCCCGTTCCGCGCCGAGCTGCCCGTTCGGATAGATTTCAATGACGACCTTCCCGCCCGTTTTCTCTTCCACCAGCTCCTTGAACTTTTCCGCTCCCGTCTGATAGGGAGACTGCGGAGAAAGCGCATGTGCAAACTTTGCGACGATCACGCCGCCTCCGTTCTCCCCGGCGGCCTGCGCCGGCGGACTGCCCGCCGGCATATCCGGCTGCTGCCCGCAACCGCTGAATGCAATGAGACAAACCATACAGACGGCCAAACCGATGCAAAATAGCTTTTTCATCTTTTCTACCCATTCCTTCCAGGTCGTCGGTTTCTGTTCTCTTCCTACACTTTACGGGGCTCTGATTCAGGCACCAGCCCGATTCGGATGCAGTCCTCCGGTCCCTCCAGGAAAAGCCGCATCGCCTCCTCCGCCTTTTCCAGCGGGAATCTGTGGGAAATCATCTTTTCCACGGCATATTTCCGGCTGTTGATGAGCGCCGCCGCCTCCCCGACGTCCCACGACTGCCCATGGCCGCCCCGGACCACCAGCTCGTTGTTGACGATCACGTCCGTCTTGAGCGGGACCTCCCTGCCGCCGTTGACGCCCGCCAGCACAACCCGTCCGCAGTCCCGCGGGAGCCGAAAGGCCGTCTGCACAGACGCGGGCACGCCGGCGCATTCAATGACGACGTCCGCCATTTTCCCGCCCGTAATCCTGCGGACCTCTTCCGCCGGGTCGGTTTTTTGCAGGTCGATGATGAAATCCGCGCCGAATTCCCGGGCGACCTCAAACTTGACGCGGTCCTTGGTAAGGCCGATCACCATGATCGGGTATGCCCCGGACTCCTTTGCCGCGACCACCGAGGCCAGCCCCTGCGCGCCCGCGCCGACGATCGCGACGCTCTCCCCATACCGGACCTCGCCCTTGGTGCGCACCCACCGGACGCCGTTTCCGATGACCGAGGAGAGGCAGGCGGCCTCCGCGGGGACCTCCGGCGCGATCCGGTGGAGCCTGCTCCCGGGCGCCACAAAGAGATACTGGCTGTACGCCCCCCACAGGTAGGGCGGCTTGTCACAGTTCAGCGCGACCCCATAGGTCATGTGGGGCAGGTGCGCCTGATAGAGGCCGGTCAGGCAGTACTCACATTTGTTACAGGCGATATAGGGCTCCACCGTGACCCGGTCGCCGACGTCCACGCCGTACTCCCGCTTGGCGGCCGCTCCGAGCCTGTCGACATAGCCGACGACCTCATGCCCGAGAATCTTCGGGAAGGAGGAGAGCCGGTGGCTCCCACGGTAGAGGAGCCGGTCGCTTCCGCAGATGGAAACCATTTCGACCCGCAGCAGGAGATCCCGGTCGCCGGGCTCGGGAATCGGGAACTCCTTTTTTACAAATTTGCCGGGTTCCTCCAGCACCATCGCATAACATTTTTCCATGCGGTTTCCCCCTTTCAAAGATCCCACCGCGCGGCCGCGGCCGTCATCTTTTCTTCCGCTGCTTCCACCGCCGCCGAAAAATCCGCCGCGTCGATCCAGCGGGTCCTGACCGCCGACAGACGTTTTGCGTTCTGCACGACCAGCCGCAGCGCCCTCTCGTAATCCCACGACGCATTCCCGACGCCGGTGACCGTCATTTCATGGTGCAGAAGCTGCCCGGCGGGCAGGTCCGCCAGCTCCGGGGGGACCGCGAAAACGAGCCGTCCCTGCGGACAGGGGGCGCGCCACGCCCGTTCCACATTTTCACGGGCCGCGTCCGACACGAGAACGATGTCATACCCTCCCGCCGCGACCTCCCCGGTAAAAACGCAGCCGCAGGCTTCGGCGGCCGCACGGTCCGTTTCCAAAGCGTCCGGAGCGTAAATCTCGGCGGCTTCCATTCCGACCCCCTCTGCCGCGAGGCAGGCAAGAACGGCAAACAGGTCAAGCCCCAGCACCAGCATCCGCTTCCCCAGGCCGCCTTCGCCGCGCTTGATGACGGCGCGCAGGGCCCGCTCCGCCGTTCCGAGCAGCACGGCCGATTCCAGCGGCAGGTCCTCGGGGAGCTTATGTACGCGGGAATTCGGGAGCACCGACACATATTCGCTGAACCCTCCGGCCAAAAGCTCCGGGCGCTCCACGAGGGGGAAGGAGCCGTAGCGGAGCTGTTCCCGGCAGACGGAATAGTTCCCCGTCAGGCAGGGCTTGCAGAAGCCGCAGACGATGTTCGGCTCGATATAGACCATATCCCCCTCCGAGACCTTCCAGGCTTCCGCCGCCGCGGGCGGGGCGGAAACCACCCGCCCGATGATCTCGCCGCCCGGGATGAAGTCCCGCAGCCGGCCGTCCATCGCGCCGTCCAGCCGGAGATCGACGAGGCCACGCCTCCCGAAGGGCGCCGCGGCGACCTTGACGATCAGTCCCTCCGCGCCGCAGGCGGGCACCTCGAACTCCCGCACCGTGTAATCGGGGAACCGGCCAACCACAACCGCTCTGCTTTTCATTTACATCCCCCTCTCATCCATCGCCAGCAGCATCGGCTCCTCCAGCAGATTCTTCATCCTGCCCAAAAACCGCGCCACGGTCGCCCCGTCCATGATCCTGTGGTCGTAGGAGACGCAGAGGTTCATGAGCTTTCGGGCCACGATCGCGCCCTCCTTCACGGCCGGTTTCTCCAAAATCGCGCCCGTCCAGATGAGCGCGCTCTGCGGGGAGGAGATCACCGGGGTGGAGATCACCGACCCATATGCGCCGGCGTTGGAAAGGGTGATTGTCGCACCGCCGACATATCGGGGGTCCGTGACGCCCTCCCGGGCCTGTCCGGTCAGGGCGTCCAGCTCCCGCGCCAGCTCCCAGAAAGCCTGATCCTGCGCGCCCTTGACAACCGGGACGATCAGGCCGCGTTCGCTCTGGACCGCGATCCCGAAATCGACATTCCGCCGGATCACGATTTCGTCTCCCTCCAGCGCGGAGTTGAGCACCGGGTATTCGCGGACCGCCATCACGGCCGCCCGGATGAAGAAGGGCATGAAGGTGAGCCTGATTCCGAGCCGCTGCGCCAGCGTGTCTTTCCATTTTTTACGCAGGAGGTCCGCCTCGGTCATATCCACCTCGACCGCCGTCGTCACCTGCACCATTTCGCTCCGGCTCCGCGCCAGCTTGTCGGCGGTCTTCTTCCGAACGCCCGAGAAGGGGATCCGTTCCTCGGCGGCGGAAACCGCCTGCACCTCCGGCGGCGTTTCCTGATACGCCGCCACGTCCTCCTTCGTCACCACGCCGTCCGGCCCCGATCCGCGAACCCGCGCGAGATCGATTCCCTGCTTTTTGGCAAGCGCCTTGGCCGCGGGGGTCGCCCGGACCCTGGCCGCGGGTTCGGGCTTTTGCGCGCGGACGGGTTCCGGCGCAGCTTCGGACGCCGCGCGTCCGCCTTCCGCCCTGCCGGCATAGCGTTCTCCCACCGCGCCCACGACCGCGAGCGCCTCGTTCACTTTGACGATCCCGCTGACCTCGCAGAGCCTTTTGAGCAGGACGCCGTCCATCGGAGATACCACTTCAAACGACACCTTATCCGACTCGACCTCCGCGATGGGTTCCTCCTTCGCCACCGGCTGGCCCTCCTCCTTGAGCCATTTCACGACCGTCGCCTCCAAAATGGCCACGCCCAGGCTCGGCAGCGTCACTTCCACAGACACATTCCATTCCTCCTCATACGATCTCTTTAACCGCCCCGACGATCTCCTCGACCGAGGGAACCATCATCTTCTCCCCATAGCGCCCCGCGGGGAGCGGCGCGTCCACCGCACCGAGCCTGCGCACAGGCGCGTCGAGGCAGTCGAGCATCTCTTCCGCCGCGATCCCGGCGATCTCTCCGCCGACGCCGCCCCGCTTCACGCCGTCCTCAACCACGACGAGCCGTCCTGTTTTGGAGAGGGAGGCGCGCAGCGCCTCCTTGTCAAAGGGGACCAGCGTCCTCGGATCCAACACCTCCGCCTCGATCCCCTCCTTTTGCAGGAGCTCCGCGGCCTCGAGCGACTTTTTCAGCGAATATCCCCACGACACGATCGTCACGTCCGCGCCCTCCCTTCGGACGGCCGCCTGTCCGAAGGGGATGGTGTATTCCTCCTCCGGGACCTCGCCCTTTGTCCCGTAGAGCAGCTTATGCTCGAAGAAAATCACCGGGTTGTTGTCGCGGATCGCGGTTTTCAGCAGGCCCTTCGCATCGTAGGGCGTGGAGGGGATCACGATTTTAAGGCCCGGGAAGTGGATGAAGGTGGCCTCCAAATCCTGCGCGTGGTGCGCGCCCGAGCCGGAACCGACGCCGCATCCGGCCGCCCGGATCGTCATGGGGACCCGAAATGCCCCGCCGCCGTTCATATAGCGGTATTTCGCCGCTTCGTCTGCCACCGCGTCCGCCGCCAGCAGAAGGAAATCGCTGTACATCAGCTCCACGACCGGTCTGCTTCCGACAAGCGCGGACCCCAGCGCCGAGCTGACGAAGCCATTTTCGGAAATCGGCGCGTGCAGGACGCGTCCGTCTCCGAACTTCTGATTCAGGCCGTTTGTGACCCCCCAAACGTTGTATTTTAAATCCTGTCCGATCAGGTAAACCCTTTCATCCCGCGCCATCTCTTCGGACAGCGCCTCTTTGAGCGCATTGGAAAATGTGATGATCCTGCCCACTGCATATCCCTCCTCAATCGGCGTAAACGTCCTGATAGTATTCCTCCCGTTCCGGGTAAGGGCTTTCGATTGCAAACTGCGCGGCCTTTTCCATTTCGGCGACGGCGTCCGCTTTGATCACCGCGATTTCCGCCTCCTTCAGGCAGCCGAACTCGAGCAGGCTTTCCTCCATCAGGCGGATGGGGCATTTCTGTTTCCATTCCTCGATCTCTTCCAGCGTACGGTACCCTCCCATCGCGTTCCGGTCAATCGGGTTGTGGCCTTCCCAACGGTAGGTCTTTGTCTCAATCAGCGTCGGACCTTTCCCGGCGCGTGCACGCTCGACCGCCTGCCGGGTGACGTCATAGACCGCAATCGCATCGTTTCCGTCGACGATATAGCCGGGCATCCCATAACCCGCCGCGCGGTCCGCGATATCCTCGCAGGCAGTCGTCTCCTCCATCGTGCAGGTGATCTGATAGAGGTTGTTTTCACAGAAATAGATCACCGGTGCTTTCCAGACTCCGGCCAGGTTGAGCCCCTCGTGAAAATTGGCGTTGTTGCTCGCGCCGTTCCCAAAAAATGCGACGCACACCCGGTCAAGCCCCTGCATCCGCATACTCAGCCCGACGCCCGCCGCAATCGGCAGGTGCGCCGCCTGGACTCCCGGCCGACCCAGAATTCCAAGCTCGTAGCAGCCCAAATGCGGACCGCCCTTTCCCCGGTTGTAGCCCGTCTTTTTTCCCAGCAGCTCGGCAAGCAGGATGTGCGGCTTCATTCCTTTCCCGATCGCCCAAGCCCATCCCCGGTGATAGGGCATGATGTAATCGCTCTCCGCGAGCGCGGCGCAGGCGCCGATCGGGCCCGCTTCCTGACCCAGCGTGGAGTGTTCGGAGATGGAAAATCCCCGGTTCAGCATCTCCTTAATCTTTTCATCCAGCGTTCTTGTGCGGACCATATCGACATACATCCGGCGCAGGGTTTCCTTTGGAATCCCCTGCATGATTTCCCTCCGGTCCCGCTCCGTGCGGGTGTGGCTGGCCGCCGTTTCAATCATCTCGATCGTTCTTCCACCGTGGCACACATTGCTCATTGTGATTTCATCCCTCCCAGTTCGTCTGTCCTGTCCCGAGGGGCAGCACGTTTATAACGAAGGCTCCCTTGTGCGCACAATTTCACCTTGCTTACCATAATTCCAGCCTGTTTTTGGGTACAACGAATCTATCCCATTGCATTCGGCATGCAATAAGACGAAACCCACGATGTCAATTTTGAAAAAAGGACCGATTCCCTTAAAAATGCGTATAAGAAATAAGCCTTATTGCCGGGCGCAATAAAACAAAACGTTCTGATTCAACATGTACTGCGCTACGTCAAACGCCGCGGCGGTTTATTCCCGCCCGTGCTTGCGGTTCGTCTGAGGGTCCACCCGGACGATCATTTCAATGTTGTCCAGATGGGCGCAGATACGCTCTTTCGCCAAGGCCTTGTCGCGGCCGCGCACCGCCTGCAGGATCCCGTCGTGCTCCTCCACGATTTTGGCAGCTCTGCCTTCCACCGCCAGTCCTCTGGCGCGGATGTCGGCGAGCATGCTCACCACGAAATCCTCAACCGCCACCATAAACGCGTTGTGGCTGGCCTCGGCCAGTCCCATGTGGAACTCGTGGTCGATTGCGACGTCTTCAGGGTCCATGCGCTGCTTTTCCACCGCAGCTTCAATTCGCCGGATATCCTCCTCCAAGCCGCGCTCGCAGGCAAGCCGTACGATTGTGGACTCCAGCATCCGCCTGAACTCGATGAAATCAAACATGATATCATCCTGGTCCGAAATGCGGATCATCGAGATCGCCTTTTCAAAATATTCCGCGCCTTTGATGACGACCTTGCGGTTTCCACGGCTCTCAATGACACCCAGAAATTCCAGTACCGCCAAGCTCTCCCGCAGGGAGCCGCGCCCAATTCCCAGGTTTTCCGCAAGCTCCCGTTCGGGCGGCAATTCCTCGTTGATCCGGATTTTCCCGCTCGAGATCGCGTCCAGCAGGGTTTTCATTACTAACTCCGGGATCTTTGGTCCCGCTTGAATTTTACTAAAGATAACACTCCCTCCTTTGGTAAGACCAATATACCATTATACCATTCGCCGGTCAATCCCTTTTTGGATTTTCTATAAACTATCACGATTTTCAGGTGGGTTTTTTAGTGTTTTTTACAGATAAATGAGATTCTCATTCCATTTCTATAAATACCCGGTAACAACAAAAGCAAAACATGCACGCAAAAAACGACCGGGAGGACCCGCAAGCGGGTCCTCCCGGCCGTATGTATGCTCACTCTCCACCGGCAGTTTCAAAGTGCGAAGATCTGGTGCGGGATATCCGGGTCCAGATCGACTTTGGGTGCGTCGATCACCTCGACCGTCGTATCAAAGCGCATCAGACGCTTATCGTCCGCCGTGTATACGGGCCACTCGGGCATGCCGGGCGCCTGCGGGTAAGCGTCTTTGATGAACGTTTTCCACGCCCCGAGTATCGTGGCCGACAGCTCTTCAAAGCCTTCGTACGTCTCTACGCCCGGCCATTCCTTGTCGTCGCCCATGACAAAGGCGCTGTCGATGCCGTGGTGCGCCCGCATCGGCATCTTATCACCAATCCAGGCGGTAAAGGTAGAGTCTGTTTCCGCGGCCCGCCTTCGCGTAGGCGTCGAACAACTGGATGGTGGCGTTACCGTAGAGGTATTTGCTGACGACGTCGATCATCTTCCGGTCGTCCCCTTCCGGAACCTGCCGTTCCAGCGTCCGTTTTGCGTAGTGCGCGTATTTTCCGAAGAGATTGACGAGCGTCGTGTCGTCCATCTTCTTCATGTCGCAGAAATCGTAATAGTAATGGAACTCGTCCCGGTTAAAGCCGCCGAGGATATCGACGTAGTTGGCCTTACCCGACTCGATGATCGCCAGCGCGTCGTCTCCGTCAAAGTTGACGCCGTCAAACACGGGGCCGCAGCTGTGCAGGTTGTTGAGCCCCGCGATGATCATTCCCTGCTTTTCCACCGCGGAATATGGAGACGCGTTCAGTCTGTTCATACTGCGTCTTCCGGATGGCGCGGCAAAAGTGGACGCGGTCGAATATCTGGAAAAGGCGGCCGCCGCCTGCGGCGGAGCGGGCCCCCGCCGCCTGATGGAGTATGACGCGGAATGCGCCGTGCTTCTGCAGCAGTCCGTCTCCTCCGATTCCAAACGCTTTCGGGAACTGGCCTCCCGGCTGGACGCCCTCGAACTGCCGCGCGACACGCATTACCTCTTCTATGAGCGGCTCAACGGCCTTGAGGAGGTCGCGCTGGCGGTCGAATCCCTCGCCCAGGTTCAGGAACAGTGCTTTTTTGCCCTCGGCACTTACGTATCCCTGCACCTGCCGTCCCCATCTCCAAAGCCCGTTTCGCAGGAGGAGCTCGAGGAGCGGGTTCGGGAGCTGCACAAGCGGCTGTACGCGGGCAACCAGTTCGGATTTATCACCCAATTGAAAGAGCTTTACTGCGGACTGCTGGCGGAGCACCGGCATCTCCCCTCCTGCCGCGTCGCGCATGAATTGATCCGCGACGTCTGGTTCTCCTATTCGGAGAAACAGGAAGGCGGCCTCGGGCATGATTTCCCCATGACCTTTGAGGAGGCGTCCAGCCTCAATGACCTTTACGCCGATATCTCCAACCATTTTATCCTGGCGTTCAACCACAGCGCCGCCGACTTCTCCGACATCATTTCCTGCGCGGTCGGGTTCCTGCAGGAACACTGCGCGGAGCCGATCGCGCTGGCGGAAACGGCTCGATTTTTGGATGTGAGCGAGCCCTATCTGAGCCGCCGATTCCACCGGGAAACCGGTCGGACCCTCGTGGATTACCTTAATCACATCCGGATCGACAGGGCGCGGCTCCTGCTGAGCTCCTCCGGCCATCTCCGTGTGCATCGGGTGGCGGAATTGTGCGGTTTCAGCAACGCGCACTATTTCGCGCTGCGTTTTAAAAAAGAGGTCGGCATGACCCCGTTTGAGTTCCAGAAACGGATGCGCGCATATTTGTATCAGGGAAATCAGGAGGCGCGGATATGAAAATCCTCGGCATCTCTCATGGGAAGGTTCGTTTCAACGACCTTCCGAAGCCACAAATCATCTATCCAGACGACATCCTCGTGAAAATTCAATACGCGCTTCTCCCGCCGGACGACCTCGGACTCTATTTGGGTGGAAACATGATCATCCCCAACCCCTATACGTTCGGCCAGGCCGGCTCGGGGATCATCGAAGAACTCGGTCCCGCCGCCTATCACAAGGGGCTGTCGGAGGGAACCGGGTGGTCTGGTTCTACCGCGCGAACTGCGGGATGTGCTACCAGTGCAGCACCGGCAGGCCGCTGTACTGCCCCAACATGACCTATTGCACCACCTCCTTCGCGGAATACATGACCTGGAAGGAGGCCTATATCTACAAAATTCCGGATTCTCTGCCGCTGGAACAGGGCGTCTTTTTCCAGGACGTTCTGGATTGCCTGCGCGTATTCCATGAAGCGGAGATTGACGCCGATTCCTCGATCGCAATCCTCGGCGTCAATCACAAGAGCCTTTTGATCGCCTGGTATGCAAAGCTCTGCGGCGTGCGCTCCGTAACCGTGGTCAGCCCCAATCCGGGGATGCTTCCGTACGCGAAACGGTTCGGGGCCGACCATGTGGTGCGGTTCGGCACGGACAACCTGCTGATGCTGTCGACCGAGATCAACGAGACCTCCGGCGGCTTTCATGCGGTTATCGACTGCGGCGGAAGCCTTCCTCTGCTACGCGAGGCGATGGACGTCCTCATGTACGGCGGTTCCCTTGTCATCCCCTATGTCTACCGGCCGGGGTCAAAAATTTCGGTCAATCTCTCCGACTTCTATTTCAAGGAGCCCCGGATCAAGGTCTTGAAGCAGGGCGCGCTCGACGTTCCGAAAGCGCTTGATCTGATGCCCCGCCTCGGTCTGGAACGCCTGACCGAAAATCTCGTGCCGTTTGAAAACGCCCTGTCCCTGTTTTCGCCAAAGTTTTATGAAAACCGGCTCTGCGGCATAGCACAGCTACCCGGATAAAGCTTCCGGATCCGTGGATGGTCAATCGGGCCCGCCGATGATTCCGGCGGGCCCGATTCTTTTGCTGATCCGGTACAAGTGTCGTATAAGTGTCGTAGTTGATCAAAAACGCCTGTTTCCTCCTTCCGATTATATGCATGAAGAAAGCCCGCAAACGAGCTTTTCATGCACGTTTGCGGGCTTTTTCTTCTGGTCGGAGTGTAATTATAGGACTTAAAGAAATCCAGAAATACCAACAGTTTGCTGGCCGCAAGCAAGAGTTTTTTATCCTAAAGCTATTATAAAAACTAATTTTATAAAACGGAAATTTTACATCTAAAACGGTGTTCTTTTAAAGAATCCCTATCGGGAGGTATTGGGGCTTGATTAATTTTTCGATGTTCATACGGCTTTATATATTCGAGAAATAATTCACTGGTCTGTACTTCAGGGTTACGGCTAAGTATAATGCAAAATTCATCATCTAAAGAAAAATAGCCAATCTCAAATGCTTTATCATGTAAAGGACAAAAGCATAAGCCATTAGACGTGTTACCACGTTTTTCAGGGTTGTCCACCCAACGTGCAATATGAGATCCAATTAGAAATTTAGGATCTTTTATTTTGCAATCAGGAAAACAACATTTATAATGGTAATTCTTTTTTACAGCTTTGGAAAATTGGGACTGTCCAATGCGCTGCCTAACTTGATGTAATATTTCGGATGTATGAATGGTGTCCAGTATTAAAGTTGGGTTATGCGTGACTTTGTTATCTAAAATTAATGCCAATAATTCATCATCACACTGTGAAAGATATGCACCGTTCAAACATTGTAGTCTGTTTGATTGGTATACAAAAAAACGATTAATTGGTTTGTCCGAAATTGTTTGGAGATAATTTTTCAGACTATTACTATGTAAAGCAAAAAAATCGTCTAACAAAATATGGTTTTTAAATGGTTGAAAGTCTGTAAGCAAGGCACGAAAATAACTTGTTGCGTAGCTCCATGTACCAGGTTGTGGTGGGCGTTCCAATGTTTCGTGACCATCAGTCAAAGCTACAGAGTATCCAACAAATGCTGCATCATGTCCCTTTCCTTTTAGATGAATTACAATGTCCCCTTGCTTTACCTGCAAAATATTATTCCAAAAAAGCCAAGAACCTTTTAAATCGCCTTTTTTATATGCAGGTGACCAAAGGCATTTTTTAAATCCCCATTCACCACCACCATGTACCTCGTCACGACTCATTTCAATCCAAATCATGCCTATACCTCCATGGAGATTTTCTTTTATTTTATCACTTTATATAGATCCTGTCACTCAATTTTGCCTTTGAGTGTAATTATAGGACTTTGCCGTATTTGTTATCCTGCAATCCCGCATGAATACAGGCATAATAAAAGACCGCCGACATAAGTCGACGGTCTTTTTGAGTGGTCCGAATAGCGGGACTTGAACCCACGGCCTCTACCACCCCAAGGTAGCGCGCTACCAAACTGCGCCATATCCGGACGGCTATATTATATTAGCATAATCGGCAGGTAAAATCAAGAGGGTTTTTCACATTTTTCGCCTCTTATCCTTCCAGCCGGAAATCCAGCAGGTTCAAGCCCGTCTCCTCATCGAAGACGCGGCCGACGCGGCCGGCAAGCGCGCGCAGGAAAAGTTCGGCAGTCGCGCTGACGCGCGCCTCGCTCAGATGCCCGCCGATCACCGACCCGTCCGCGCGGCCGAAGGAGGCGTGGATATGCAGGTAGGGCTCCCCCTCCCGTTCCGTGACGCTGCCCTCCAAGCCGGTCATCTCAAGCGGCTCGTCAAAGACATTCGGACAGAAGCGCTTCTCCGCCAGATCGTAGACGCCGACCACAACATGGTCCATCGCGCCCAGCCCGGAGAGGGTTCCGAGCCGGACCCGCTCCGTGACGCACAGCTCCTTCAACGACGCGGCCAGCTCCTCCCCGCGTTCGAGGCGGATGGCATAGGTGTCACCGAATTTGTGAAAAAACATGGCCGTTCCCTCTTTTCAAATTTAAAAGATGTGATATAATAGTAATAGTTCCGATATTTATTTTCTGATCTTCATTTCAAACACGCAGAGTTCCATCGGGAAACCCGGGCCGGCCTCCCATGTCCGCCTCTCCAGGAGGCGCAGCCCCAGCCGCTCGCAGTAGTCCAAAGCGCGGCTGTTTTTCCGGTCCACCACCGCATATACGCGGGCAAGCCCCCGAACGGCGCACTCCCTCTCGATGAGTTCCAGCATCCCGGTCACCGTGCGGTTCCCGTGATATTCCCCGCGGATACAGGCATGGTACACCCAGAGGGCGTCCTCCTTTTCCCGGAGGGCGGCATACCCGACCTCCGCCCCATCATAGCAGATGAGCCGGTACTCCATATGCCCTCCGTCGATCTGGCGGCGGACCGCCCCGGGAGACTGCCAGGTCCTGAGCAGATAGTCCAGTTCCATCGACCCATAGGCCCCCAGATAGCGATCCGTCCAGATTTCCCGGGCAAGTTCGCACACCGTTTCGATCTGCCCCGCCTGCTCTACCGGGATCCATTCCAGCATCTCCATTCGATTCCGCCTCCTTCGGCCGGACTGCTTGCAAACCCATTCCCCTTTCCATTGGTATTATACCACAAAACCCCACCCGCGTGAAGATTTTTTTCCGGCTGTTCCTATGAGGTTTCAATAAAAACAATATTCTCGCGTGGGTTGGACATCCTAAATCCCGGGGCCGTCCGGTCCTTTTCCCAGGGGAGCGGAAGCGCATGGCGTCCCTGCCGTGACCGGACTTGCCGTTCACGAATTTTTCGCTCTTTTTTCATGAAGCGCGGCATAGGATATGCTATAATAAAGATCAGCCGATGGCCGGGGGCCGCCCGGCGCCGCGGCCGCATAATCCTGTTGACAGTGGCGGGCAGCCCCGCCATTTTCAGCCGCGCCGAAACGGCGCGGCAACAACGCAGACATCAAAGGAGGAAACATCCATGAGCCAGGAACAGAAATTTTTCATCTGCAAGCACTGCGGGAACCTTGTCGGCATGATCCACAACGCGGGCGTCAAGATCATCTGCTGCGGCGAGCCGATGACCGAGCTCGTCCCCAACACCACCGACGCGGCGGGCGAAAAGCACCTGCCTGTGGTCGAGGTGTCCGGCAAGCAGGTCACCGTCTCGGTCGGGAGCGTTCCGCATCCGATGACCGAGGAGCACCACATCGCGTGGGTCTATCTCCAGACCACCAAGGGCGGCCAGCGCAAGAGCCTGCCTGTCGGCGGCGAGCCGAAGGTCACCTTCCTGCTCGAGGACGACGAGCCCGTCGCGGCATTCGCCTACTGCAACCTGCACGGCCTTTGGAAGACCATGGTCTGATCGGTCGGAGCCGGGAGGGCGGCCGTATGGCCGCCCTTTTTGCACAGGAAGATTCTGGTTTGTGGGAACCGCGTGATTGTGCTATCGTTAGATTGAAAACCATATGATGAAACCGGGGGGAATCCTGATGAAATACAATCCTGAAATGGAACGGGTCCACACCGCTCCGATCGCCGAGGAACTGGCCGCGCGGCCGGAGGTGTTCGTCAGCCGGGAGGAGGGCGTGTATTTCCAGAAGATTTCCGCCGTCTGCGACCGGGTCACCGAACGGCACATCCACATCCTGCTGATCACCGGGCCGTCCGCCTCGGGCAAGACCACGACCGCCAAAAAGATCGCGCACGAGCTGCGCGAGCGCGGCAAGGTGGTCAACCGCATCTCGCTGGACAATTTCTATAAATCGAGCGACCAGCTTCCCCGCTGGGAGGACGGCTACCAGAATTATGAGAGCGTCGAGGGGCTCGACCTCGACTGCTTCCGCGAAACGGTGCAGCGCCTGCTGCAGACGGGGCGCGCGCAGTTCCCCATCTTCGATTTCACGGCGGGACGCCGCTCGGAGAAGACCTTTGAAATCTCCTACGACGAGCACACCTACCTCATCATCGAGGGCATCCACGCCCTCAATCCGCTGCTCACCGACACGCTCGCCCCGCACCGCACCGTCAAGCTCTACATCAGCGTGCACAGCGACTTCGTGGACGACGGCGGGCGCATCCTGCTGGGCGCGCGCGACCTGCGCCTCACCCGGCGGCTGCTGCGCGATTTCTACTACCGGGGCACCGGCGCGGAGGAGACGCTGCGGATGTGGGACTATGTGCTGCGCGGCGAGGACCTCTATATCCGGCCCTTCCGCGAATTTGTGGACGCGCACATCAATTCCACCCACGATTACGAGCCCTTTCTCTACCACGACACCCTCGCCGAAATGCTGCGGCAGACCGACCCGGACTCCCCCTACCGCGAGACGATCGGCCGGCTGACCGACTCCGCCCGGCACTTCTTCGGCATCGACCAGGCGCTGGTGCCCGTGACCTCCCTCATCCAGGAGTTCATCAAGCGGGACTGACCGGCCATTTGAAACCGTTTCGGGAACCGCCCGGCTTATGCCGGGCGGTTCCTTTTGTTTCCTCCCGGGTGATTGAAAAAGCCGCGCGGATATGCTATGCTTAATTTCGACAGATTTCGACATCCGGGAGGGCATCTCATGTTTGGGCTGATGGGCCTGTTCGGCGCCGCCTGCATCTTGTGGGGCGCCGGAATCTACCTGCGGCTTTTCCTGCGGCGGCCGCGCTACGACGACCCGCTCGCCTACGCGCAGGCGCTTTCCCTTTCCCGCGCGCTCGACCGGCGGCTCGCGGCCACTTCCCTGCGGCGGGTCGTCTGGCTTAAATTCTACGCCAACATGCTGCTTCCCTTCCTGGGGATCGCGGGCGGGCTCCTGCTCGGATACGTGATCCTTTCGGGCGCGCCTCCCCTCCCCGGCGCCGTCGTCTGGATGGCGGCGGGCGGCTGCGCGCTGGCCGACCTGCTCTTCCTGCGCTTTTACGACCGCCTCTCCTTCTGCGTCAATGCGGCGGCCTGCCTCACGCTGGCGGCCGCCTGCTTCTTTGCGCCGCCCGGCGGGCTCTTCCCCCGGCCGCCCCTTTGGGCCGCCGTCGCCGTGTCCGTGCTGTGCGCCTGCAACCTCGCCTATTTCTGGCGGCGGCGCGCCCTCTTCTCCCCCGCCGTCGGGGAGCTTTCCGCCGACGGGGACGACATGTTCCCCGCGGGGGAACCGGAGGAGCTTCCCCTTCCGGAAACCGCCGCGTTTCCCCGCGGGATACCGGGCGCCGCGCCGACCGAACCGCCCGTCCGCGAAAGGCCCGTCCCGGCCGCATGGACGGAAAAAGAGCCCGCCCCCGCCGCGCGGACAGTTCCGGAGGGACCGGCCCCGGCCGTATTTGCCGCGGAGGAGGGGCCCGCGCCCTCCGCCACCCCCGCCGCCCGGCTCGACTGGCTGCTCGACCGCGCCGCGCCGCCGATTTCCGGCGCGGCTCCCCGGCGGGACGAGCCGCCGCACGTCCGGAGGCTTCCCCCATATCCCCCGAACGAATGGGCGCCGCCCGCCCCCGTGCGCGCGGCGTCCTCCCCGTGGGACGCATGGGAGGCGCCCGCCTTCACGGAGGCCGCCTCCCCCTCGATATGGGGGCCTTCCGGCGGCGGGGAAGCCGCCTTTTCCGGCGGCATGCCGCCGGCCGGCGCCCGCCCGCAGTTTGCCCGCCGCGCCTTCGTCACCGGGAGCTTTCTGCACGGGCGGCAGGCGCGCCTCGCCGTCTGCGTCCCCGGGCAGGCGGTCATCATCCGCCACCTGCCCGACGCGCGCTTCAGCGACTATATGCAGGTCAGCGCCGTCGTGGAGGACGGGCCGCCCATCGACGTGGGGAACCTCGGGGCGGCGCCGCCCGCCCTCCTCTGCCCCCCCCCCCCCACCGCCGCGGCCTGTTACGGGAAGATCCTGCGCATCTTTCCGGACGGCTACGGGATGCTCAAATGCGAGATCGCCTACTGATGGAAGCAGGGCGTCCGCCGGATGGCGGACGCCCTGCTTTTTGCGCGCGGCGCTCTTTAAAACTGTTCGATGCGGCGCTGGAGCCTCAGCTCGGTGCGGCGCGCGCCCGCCTCCCACTCGGCGCGCTCCTCGTCCGTCTCGGGGACCAGGCGGGGCACCGGGGTGGGGCGCTCGTGCGAATCGAGCGCGACGAGGGTGAAATAGGCGCGGTTCACAAGCTCCTTGCTCCCGTCCAGCCGCTCGACGAACGCCTCCACCCGCACCTCCATCGACGTGACCCCCACGTGGGTGATCTGCCCGATCAGTAGGACGGTGTCGTTGGCGTAGGCGGCCTTTTTGAACTGGAGGTTGTCGATCGAGACGGTCGTCACGTCCCGGTGGGCGTGCCTGCGCGCCGTCACCGCCGCCACCACGTCCATCCACGCCACCAGCTTGCCGCCGAAGAGGCGGCCGTTGCCGTTGGTATAGCCCGGCATGACGATCTGTATCTGCTCGGTGCGGGATTCCGCGACCCGGTGCTCAAGGTTTTCCATAAACTGACGCCTCCGTTCATTTCGTATCCCCATCTTATCAGGTTCCGCGTGTTCCCGCAAGCGGACGCCCCGCCGGGGAGACCCCGGCGGGGCGTTATATGGCCGGGGAAAAACCGCCGGCGCTTTATAAAGACAGTTCGCCCACGCGTTTATGTAGGCGTGAACTGGCTGCCCGTGTCGCCCAATCCGAAGCTGATCGAAAGGGCATGGTTGATCTGTCCCATCGAGCCGTCGTCGAGGCGGCCCATCTTCTCCTTGAGGCGTTTTTTGTCGATGGTGCGAATCTGCTCGAGCAGCACCACCGAGTCCTTCGACAGGCCGCACCCGTCCGAATGGATTTCGATGTGGGTGGGCAGCTTGGATTTTTCCTTCTGGCTGGTGATCGCGGCGGCGATCACCGTGGGGCTGTAGCGGTTTCCGACGTCGTTTTGAACGATCAGCACCGGCCGCACACCGCCCTGTTCCGAGCCTACTACCGGGCTGAGATCGGCGTAGTAGATCTCTCCCCTTTTTACGGTCACGTCCATCACTCTCCGTGGTTATGGGCGGGCGAGCACGCCGCCCGTATTCGCATTTTTAACGCGTTATCCTGCACCGATATTTTGAACCTCCAGGGCATGGTTTAAACAGCGCGGGGGAAAAATGTTCCCGCGCCTCTACCATTCTATTTCCGGGCGCGTCTTTTTGACAGCAAAAACGGCCCGCACCTTACGGTGCGGGCCGTTTGAAACCTCCGGGTTCATTCAAGAATCTTGAAATTCAGGATCTCCACCTCGAAGTCGTTCTGCGGAATCGACAGTTTCAGGATATTTCCGTTTTCCCCGTCGACCACGAGCGAGAAGTCCCCCTCCTCGATCTTCCCGGTCACGACGAGCTTTCCGTCCTGCTCCTCGAACCGGACCCCCTGGTCGTTGAGCGCGGCGTTGAGGGCCGACAGGATCATCTTTGAGGCGGCCTTGCCCGGCACGCTGTCGGGCGCGAAGTCGAAGCTGAGGTCCCCGTACTGGACGGTCACCTTGTCGGTAAAGAAGGTCATCTTGATGTCCCGGATGCTCTCGGGCGACTGGAAGGTCACGACCGCGCAGTTCATCGGCTTTTTGTAGATCGTCATCTCCGTCTCCAGCCCGCCGTAGCGGACCTTTGCCGTGGTCTGGAACGACTGGCTGAGGTTCTGGCGCATCTGCTCCGCCGCCGACTCCTCCCGCGCCTTCGCGCCGCAGCCCGCCGCACCCAGCAGCAGCACCGCCGCCAGCAGGATGCCGAACACCCGTTTCATCATCGGGACTCCTCCTTTATCTACCGGTCGTTATCCGCGAACACGCGCGGAAGCGCGTCGATCACATCGCGGGCGAGCATCGCATATTGGGAAAACTCCCCGGCGGCGTAGTCGCCCGCCATGCCGTGCAGCCAGACGCCGCAGGCGGCGGCCTCCTCCGGGCTCCTGCCCTGCGCGGCGAGCGCGCCCACGAGTCCCGCGAGCACGTCGCCGCTGCCCGCCTTGGCGAGCCCGGCGTTGCCCGTCGTGTTGATCCACACCCGCTCCCCGGGCGCGGCGGTCAGCGTGTGGGCGCCCTTGAGCACCACCGTGACCCCGTACTCCCGCGCGAACGCCTTCCCGGCGGTCAGCGGGTCGGGCCTCAGCTGCTCGAGGGGCAGCGTCGTCAGCCGGGAAAGCTCCATCAGGTGGGGCGTGAGAATGACCTCCGCCTTTTTGTCCTTCAGTATATCTATATTCCGCGCGAGCGCATTTATACCATCCGCGTCGATGACGAGCGGGCGGGAGACCCGCCGCACGAGCTCGTAGACGATGCGGCAGGCGTCCGGCCCGGCCCCCAGGCCGTTTCCGACCAGCACCGCCGTGCTGCGTTCCGCCGCCTCGAGCAGCGCGTCCATCGCCTTGTAGGAGAGGGAGCCGTCGGGGTTCTGCGCGAGCGGCAGCAGCACCGCCTCGGGCAGCATGGGCAGCACGGTGCGGCAGACCTCCTTGGTGGAGGCGAGCGTCACGTAGCCCGCGCCGGAACGCATCGCGGCGAGCGTCGAGAGCACCGCCGCCCCCATGTACCGCTGGGAGCCCGCGACGTTCAGGAGCTTGCCGTAATCCCCCTTGTGGGTGTCGCGGCGGCGTCGGGGAAGCCGGTCGAAGACCCAGCCGCGGTCGACGAGGGTAAAGAGGGGCTCCACCCCCTCGTGCGCCTCGGGCGGGATGCCGATGTCCGCGACGACCACCTCGCCGCAGTACTCCGCGGCGGCGGGCATCGCGGTGGCGGGCTTGTCGCTGTCGAAGACGACCGTCATGCCCGCGCGCACCGCGCAGGGGTCCGCCTCCCCCGTGTCGGCGTTTACCCCGCTGGGGATGTCGAGCGCGAAGACCCGCACGCCCACGCCGTTGATCAGGCGGCAGACGTCCCGGTGGCGCCCGTCGAGCTCGCCGTGGAAGCCGGTGCCGTAGATCGCGTCGACCAGCAGGTCGGTCGAGGCGAGCCGCTCGGTCAGGTATTCGGGGTCGTCCCCGTAGCCGACGACCGCGATGTCCATCACGCCGATCCGCCGGAGCATCTCGGCGGCCTCGGGCGTCTTGGGGTCCCCGTCGGTCAGCACGACCGCCACATTCGCGCCCGCCTCGCTGAGCCGGCGCGCGGCGACGAACCCGTCGCCCCCGTTGTTGCCCCGCCCGCAGAAGATCGTGACGTACCGTCCCTCCACGTCCGCCGCCCGGCGGATCGCCGCGGCCGCGGCGCTGCCCGCGTTCTCCATCAGGCGCTCGCAGCTCATCGAATAGTTGAGGGAATTGCGTTCCACCGTCTTCATCTGTTCGGATGTCAGAATCCTCATGTCGTCAGCCCCCTGTCGCTTTTGTGTGTCCCGGCCGTTTCCTCTCCATAGTATAGCACAGTTTCATGGGCGGAAAACAGCGAAAGCTTGTACAAAAAAGGAGTGTCCGGGCCTTGACGAATTCCTGCAATCCTGCTATAATTTACTGGTTAGCCGCGGAATTCCTTCCGCGCTGCAAACATCCTTGCCCTTTCCATCGAGAGAGGGCCTAAAGTCCAAAAGGAGGTGTTCAAATGGCACAGCTCACAGCCAACTACGAAACTGTAATGGTATTCAGCATGAAGAACGGCGAGGAGAGCGTCAACGCGCTCGTGGAGAAGTTCTCTTCCCTCATCGGCGAGAACGGTACCATCACCAAGGTCGACACCTGGGGACAGCGCGCCCTGGCGTATCCGATCAACGATGAGACCGTCGGTTACTACGTGGTGATCAACTTCACCTCGAAGCCCGATTTCCCCGCCGAGCTCGACCGTATCTACAAGATCACTGACGGCGTCCTGCGTTCGCTGATCGTCGCGAAAGACGAGGAAGAGGCGAAGGAGGAGCCCAAGGAGGAAGAAGCCCCCGCCGCTCCCGCGGCCGAGGAACCCGCTGCTCCCGCCGAGCAGTAAGCGTAAGGAAGGTGTACCGCGATGTTAAACAGGGCGATTATCATGGGCCGCCTCGTGGCCGACCCGGAACTGCGCCAGACCCCGAACGGTGTGTCGGTCATCACCTTCACCGTCGCGGTCGACAGGAACTACTCCCGGGACCGGGAACGCCAGACCGACTTCATTGACGTCGTGGCCTGGCGCCAGACCGCCGAATTCGTGTCGAAGTACTTCAGCAAGGGCAAGATGATCATTGTCGAAGGCTCGATCCAGACCCGCAGCTATGAGGACCGCAACGGCAACAAGCGCCGTGCCGTCGAAGTGGTCGCGGACAACGTCCAGTTCGGCGAGAGCAAGAGCGCCGGCGGTTCCCAGCAGGGCTATACCGCTCCCGCTCCCACCCAGGCCCCGCCGGAGCCCGCCGTCTCCTATGCGAGCGGCGATGTGGGCGACTTCTCCGAGATGTCGTCCGATTCCGACGACCTTCCCTTCTGACCGCATTCTTCCACCTGTGAACCCCATATCATTACAAGGAGGTTAGAATCATGGCTTACGACAGATCCGATAACCGTGGCCCGCGCGGCAGAAAAGGCCGTAAAAAGGTCTGCTCCTTCTGCGTCGACAAGCTCGGCCCGATCGATTATAAGGACGTCCCCCGCCTGAGAAGGTATCTCAGCGAGCGCGCGAAGATCGTTCCCCGCCGTGTCACCGGCACCTGCGCGCGTCACCAGCGCCAGCTGACCCTCGCGATCAAACGCGCCCGTCATATCGCGCTGCTCCCCTACACCAGCGACTGATCGCTGACAAAACAACGCATCAAAACGGCCGACCGGCATTTGCCGGCCGGCCGTTTTTTGCCGCCTGTTATTTGCAGTACGCGACGGCGATCCGCGCCGCCACGCGCGCGTTGTTGTAGGCGAGCTCCAGGTTGCTCGCCAGCGACACGCCGTGGGTCATGTCCTTGATCGCAGCCAGCAGGAAGGGGGTCGTCGCCTTGCCGTGGACGCCCTGCTCCTTCGCCATGTCGAGCGCTTTGGTGATCACCCGCTCCATCTCGTCGTAGTCGAGCGCGTACTCCTCCGGGATCGGGTTCGCGATGACCGCGCCCCCCTTGAGCCCCAGCTCCCATTTGGTGCGGAGGATCCCGGCGATCTCCGCCTCGGTGTCGATCCGGTAATCCACCTTCAGGCCGCTGCTGCGGCAGTAAAAGGCCGGGAAATCCTCCGTGCGCACCCCCAGCACCGGCACGCCGTACGTCTCGAGGTATTCCAGCGTGAGGCCGAGGTCGAGCAGGCTCTTCGCCCCCGCGCAGACCACGCCGACCGGCGTGTTCGCGAGCTCCTGGAGGTCCGCTGAGATGTCGAAGGTCTCCTGCGCGCCGCGGTGCACGCCGCCGATCCCCCCGGTCGCGAAGATGCGGATCCCCGCCAGCGAGGCGATCAGCATCGTCGTGGCGACCGTCGTCGCGCCGTCCCGCTTCTGCGCCAGATAGACCGCCACATCCCGGCGGCTCACCTTGCCGATGTCGCCCGGCTTGCACATCCGCTCGAGCTCGTCCGCCGTCAGCCCCACCTTGAGCTTTCCGCCGAGGATCGCCGTGGTGGCGGGGACCGCGCCCTCGGCGCGGATGATCTCCTCCACCTTGTGCGCGAATTCCAGATTCTGCGGATAGGGCATGCCGTGGCTGAGGATGGTGGATTCGAGCGCCACCACCGGACGGTTTTCGCTTACGGCCCGCGCGATTTCGGGCGTGATATCCAAATATCTTTCCAGGTTCATTGCAGTCATACCTCCACGATTCATTTTATCTTGGCCAATATCATATAGACATCTAGATCATTATTTCGATTTTTCCGGGACCCCGGGTCGACCGGGATCCCTCAGCCCCTGCCGTAGGAGCCCTGTTCGATCTGCATGACGTACCGCTCGCCGATCGAGTCGGTGACGTCGAAAAACACCGGGTCCCCCGACGCCAGGAAGCCGACATGCTCCAGGCGCAGGATGGGGGTGGAGGTGCTGACGCCCAGCCGCTGCGCCAGCTCCTCGCTGGCCAGCGTCGCAGTCACAAAGCTCTCCCCATGCTGGAGCGGGACGCCGAGCTTTTCGGTAAACATCGCGATCAGCGACATCTCAAGGTCGCCCGCGCAGAGGCCCGTCGCGTAGGCCGGGTTGATGTACGCCGTACAGTAGGAGATCGGCACCCCGTCCGCCAGCCTCACGCGGGAGAGCCGCCAGATCGGCGTGCCGGGCGCGAGCCCCAAATGTTTCGCCGTCCGCTCGTCCGCAAAATCGGATTCGAGGTTCACGTCGCGGATTCCCGGCACGAGCCCCGAAGCCAGCAGCTGGTCCGTGAAGCTCTTGACGACCGCGGTCGAGCGGTCGAGCGCGACGCCGCTCTTGAAGGTCCCCTTCCCCTGGATCTTGGTCAGCAGGCCCTCGCTCACCAGCGCGGTGATCGCCTGACGGACGGTGCCCCGGCTCACGGCGTACTTTTCCGCGAGCTGCTGCTCCGTTTCAATCTGTTCCCCATAGGCCATTCCCTGGATCTCTTCGCGAAGGTCTTCCATGATCTGGTGGTACAGGGAAACCCCGGCGACCCTCTTCAGCGCACTCATCTCTTCACCCGAATTCCGGAGTCATGCGAGCTCCATTTAATCAAACGTCTGTATGTATGTCTCTTCCTGTTTTCATAATACACATTCCAATTGGTTGTGTCAACCAATTCGGCGGCCGCCGCGCGCCGCCGGTTTTCCGCGAAACCCTCCGGGGAATCCCCCGGAGGGTTCGCGCTTCTCTCTTCCGCTTACTTGTGCAGCGGCTCGGTGGAGATGTCGATTTTGCCCGCGATGATATCGTCGTAGGCCGCCTTGATCTTCTCCTTCGCCTCGTCGCTCAGGGGGGAGTTGTCCAGATATTCAAAGGTGCAGACGCCTTCGGAGATGCCGTAATCGACGCGCTTGCCGCCCTGGAAATTGCCGGAGATCGCGTCCTCGATGAACTGGATGACCATCTTGTCAAAGAAGTTGACCGCGCTGCCCAGCTCCAGGTCTCCCAGCACGTCCTGATAGTGCACGTCCCACGCGACAAAGTAGACGCCCTTTTCCGCCGCGGCCTGCGCGCCGCCGACGCCGGTGCCGCCCGCCGCGGCCGCGATCACGTCGCAGCCCTCGTTGACGAGCATGAGGCCGAGCTCCTTGCCCTTGGTCGGGTCGGTCCAGGTGTTCGCATAGGCGACCATGTCCTCGATGTCGGGGTTGACGCTGCGCATGCCCTGCTGCCAGCCGGCGACGATCGCGTTGATGACCGGCTCGTCCGCGCCCGCCACGATGCCGACCTTATTCGCCTTGGTCGCGCAGGCGGCCGCCACGCCGGCAAGGTATCCGGTCTCGGTGCGGTTCAGGCCGAATTCCTGCAGGTTGGGATAGTCCGCGATGTCCGAGATCACGCCGTCCAGGCTGCCGAAGAGGATGTCCGGGAAATCCGCGGCCACGGCGGTCGTCGCGTCGGCCATGCTGGAGTTGGTGGTGATGATGATGTTGTAGCCCGCCTGCGCCAGCGCGCGGGTCTTGGGCTCGTATTCGCTCGACTGGGTGGCTTCGACCACCTTCACCTCGATGTTCGGATGCTCGGTCTGGTAGTCGCCGAGGCCGGCAACCAGGTTCTGAAGCCATTCCGCCTCGTCGACGGCCATGTCGGAGACGAGCGCCACCTTGTAGCTCTTTTCCGCGGCGTCCCCATCGCCGGGCGCGGGGGCGGAAGCGTCTTCCGCGGGAGCGGCCGGGGCGGAGGTCTCCGGCGCCTTTTGGCCGCCGCAGGCGGTAAACGCCGCCGCGACAAGAACCAGCGCCATTGCGAGAGCAAGGATCTTTACAGACTTTTTCATTTTCCGTTCTCCTTTGAATTGATTTATTGACGGTCTCCGGCGGTAACGTCGGACCCCATAACAATCAGCTTCTTTTCCGCGGAGCGCTTCCGCAGCCATTTGACAAGGCTCTTGATGAGCAGCGGCGCGATGACCACGATCAGTGCGAGCACATAGGGCAGCATCGAGAGGATCTGCACCGGGTAGCCCCTGCCAGAAAGGGTCAGCACCAGCGCGTCGGAGAATCCGAACATCAGGCAGGCCAGCAGCGAAAGCACCGGCTCCGCCCCTGTGAGCACAAGCACCGCGATCGCCGTAAAGCCGCGCCCGTCGGTCATCCCGACGTTGAACATGTTGAGGGAAAGCGCGAGCTGCGCGCCCGCCAGCCCGCAGAAGACGCCGTTTAGAGCGAGCGCGAAATAGCGGATGCGCTTGATGCCGATGCCCGCCGAGAGGGCCGCGTCGGCGTTTTTCCCGATCGCGCGCACCGACAGGCCCATGTTCGTCCGGTAGAGGAAGACGTGGACCGCGAACGGCAGGAGGAGCGCCAGATAGACGAGGACCGAGTGGTCGTTCAGGACCGGCCCGATCAGCGGGATTTTTTCAAGGAAGGCAAAGTGGATGGTCGGCAGCGCGAGCTCGGACGGCAGGATGAACCGTCCGCTCGCGCCGAAGATCGGGACGAGCAGGTACCGCGTCAGGCCGGTGGCGATCGTCGTACACGCCAGCGCGCAGATGATCGGGTCGACATCCAATTCAAAGACGAAGAGCGCGTAGACCAGCGCGACAAGCAGCGTCAGCAGGACGGCGAAGAGGATGCCGCCCATAACGCTCTGCGTCATATAGGTCCCGACCACGGCGGCGAAGCACCCAAAGAGGGTGAAGCCCTCGAGCGCGAGGTTGAAGATATCCACCTTGATGGAGAAGAGGCCGCCCAGACAGATGAGGATGACCGGCGCGGCCAGCCGGACCGACAGGTTCAACAGCTGTTCCACATTGATCATGCCGTCTTCCCCTCCTTCCGCCTGCTCTGGAGCAGGTACCGCAGGATGTTGATGGTGGCGAAGAGCATGACGAAGCCCTTGACCACCTGGACCATCTCCGCCTGGACGCTCGTCTCGACCGACAGCGTCACCGCGCCGCTCTGCAGGGCGCCGAGGATGAGCGAGCCGAAGATGATGCCGAGCGTCGAATCCTTGCCGATGAGCGCGGCGGTCATGCCGTTGAAGCCCATGTCCACCGCGAAATTGTTGTAGACCTTGTGGTAGACGCCCATGACCTCGCCCGCGGCGGTCAGCCCCGAAAAGACGCCGCCCAGCAGCGCGACGACCAGGACGATCCGGATCGTTTTGACGCCGCACGCCTTGGCGAACTTCGGATTGTGCCCGATCATCCGCAGCTCATAGCCCGGGACGGTCCCCCGGATGCAGAGCGCGTAGACGATGATGATGGCGACGACCGCGACCAGGATCAGGGTCGTGTTGAGGGAGGGCGCGAGGTTTACCGACATCGGCACGGTGGTGTCCGCCTTTGCGATCGGCCCGTTGTTGAGCAGATAGTCGGTCAGCAGCAGGATGATATAGTTCATCAGGATGGCGATGACCACCTCGTTGACCCCGAACAGAAATTTGAACACCGCCGGCAGCAGCGAGATGAGTCCTCCGAAGAGCGCCCCGGCCGCCACCATGACGACGGCCTGCACCCAGAGCGGCGCGTTGGGGATGACCTGCGGCACGAAGGCGATGCCCAGCGCCGCGAAATACATCTGGCCCTCCTGGCCGATGTTGAAATAGCCGCAGCGGTTGCAGATCGAAAAGGAAAAGGCCAGCAGGATGATCGGCAGGGTGTACCGAATGGTGTTCTTGATGCCGACCCAGCTTCCCAGCGCGCCCTTGGCCAGCGCCCGGTACGCCTCGAGCGGGTTGCCGCCCGAAGCCAGCACGACCAGCCCCGCGACTGCGAACGCGATCAGCACCGCAACCACCGGGGACAGGCCGCCCAGCAGCTTCTTCAAGGAAACCTCCGGGAGCTTCCGTTCCATGACATTCTCTCCCATCTCAGTTCGCCTCCCTTTCCGAGCTTGTAATGCCGCCCATCATCAGCCCGATCTCCGCCTCGGTCGCCGAGGGGATGTCGGTCACCTCGCCCGAGCAGCGCCCCTCGTAGAGGATGATCATCCGGTCGCTCAGGCTCATCAGCTCCTCGAGGTCGGCGGAGACGAGCAGGATCGCCGTCCCGCGCCGCTTCTGTTCGAGCAGGTGCTCCCGCACGAAGTTGATCGCGCCGATGTCGAGCCCGCGGGTCGGCTGCGCCGCGATCAGCAGCTTGGGGTTCCGGCTGATCTCCCGCGCCAGTACGATCTTCTGCATATTGCCGCCCGAGAGAGACCGGACGGGCTTGTCCTGCGTGAGGCCGCGGATGTCGAACTTGCGGACCATCTCCGCCGTGTTTTCCGCGATCGCCCTGCCGCGCAGAATCCCGCGCCTGCTGAAGGGCGGCTGTCCCGCGACCCCGCAGATGAGATTCTCGTCCGCGTTCGCCTGCAGCGCCAGCCCCGTCGTCATCCGGTCCTCCGAGATATAGCCGACCCCCTTGGCCCGCCGCTGGCGGATCGGCAGGCGGGTGACGTCCTCGCCATCCAGCAGGATGCTGCCGCCCGAGAGGCGGAACATCCCGATCAGCAGGTTGATGAGTTCCGTCTGCCCGTTCCCTTCCACGCCGCCCACGCCGAGGATTTCCCCGCGGCGCACCGCAAAGGTGAGGTCCCGGATGCGCGGGATGCCGCTTCCGTCGATATACCAGAGGTTCTTGCAGACGCAGACCGGCTCGCCCACCTCGCCCCGCTCGCTGTTCTGGATCAACTGGACGTCCTGCTTGCCGATCATCGCGCGCGCCACGTCGGTCTCGGAGGCCTCCCCACGCTTGAAATGCGCCACGACCCGCCCCTTGCGCATGACGGTGATACGGTCCGCCACCCGGATGACCTCCCGCAGCTTGTGGGAGATGAAGACGATGGAGGTGCCGTCCTTTTTGAGCTCGTCGATGACGCTGAAGAGCTCGTCCGACTCCTGCGGCGTCAGCACCGCCGTCGGCTCGTCGAGGATGAGCACCCGCGCGCCCAGATAGAGCGCCTTGATGATCTCGATCTTCTGGCGCTCCCCCACGCAGAGGTTCCCGATCGGCGTGTCGGGGGAGATCTTCTGCATGCCGAAGCGCGCGAGCAGCCCGCGGATCTTCTCCTTGGCCGCCCGGTAATCGATGAAGTCCGCCCGGGTGGGCGCGTGACCGAGGATGATGTTCTCGGTGATGCTCATATGGTCGATCTGCATGAAGTTCTGGTGCACCATGCCGATCCCGTGCTTAAGCGCGCCCGAGACGTGGTAGGAACAGGGTTCCCCGTTGATCAGGATCTTGCCCGCGTCCGGCGCGTACTGTCCGTAAAGGATCCGCATCAGCGTCGTCTTGCCCGCGCCGTTTTCCCCGACGAGGGCGTGCGTCTCGCCGGCCTCCAGCGAAAAGTCGATCCGGTCGTTCGCCACGAGCGCCCCAAAGCGTTTTGTAATGGATTCCATCCTTACGACAGGAGCCATCCGATAACCTCCTTCGGTGCAACCGCCTGGTTGTTCAGTGGAAAGATTTAGTGTTTTATAGATTTAGTTGTCTATATGTTTATGGCATAAGGGTAGCATGCGCTCTCCGTAATTGTCAATAGTTTTCTTTTTCAATTTTCAATTTTATTATGCAGAATGAGCCTCTTTCCCCCATCAAATGCCCGCGTTTTCTCGCATTTCATGCTGGATTGCGGCGCTTTATGCAAAACGCCCAGCCCCCATGGAGAAATTTCCGGGTGAAATCTGTGCAAATCGTAAAAATTGTAAAAACATCTATACAACTATATCATCTTGTGTTATAGTGAATCCATCAAGTCTGGAAAAGAGGGATTCCTTATGGATGCTTTCACGCCCGAGACCATCTGGAATGAATATGAAGAGCTATTGGAGATGACCCGCAGGCACAGCTTTTCCTCCCGGATCCGCAAATACCGGGACCTCTCCATCCTCCGGCTGCTGGGGGAAGTGAGCCTTGTCGTCGCCTGCGATTCCAACGCCTCCAACGGGGAAAAGCCGAACGACACCCACCGCAACACCTATGACGAGACCGCGGTCAGCGCGCTGAAGGTCCCCACCATGGAGGTGCTCGCCACCGGCGCCACCCCCATCGTCATTGCGGACAACCTCTGCGTGGAGATGGAGCCGAGCGGACGGAAGATCATCTCCGCCATGCAGGAGGAGCTGGACCGCTGCGGGCTGCTGGACAGCATCCAGTTCACCGGCAGCACCGAGGACAACATGCGCACCCTCCAGACGGGCATCGGCGTCACCGTCGTCGGGCTCGTGAGCGACGCCGCCCTCCGGCTCGGCCGCACCCGTCCGGGCGACGCGGTCTACTGCGCCGGCGTCCCGCAGAGCGGGATCATCGAGCATTACAGCGAACGCGACGGCACCGTCGCCAAAATCTCCACCGTGGCGAAGCTGCGGGAGCTGGATTTCGTCCACGAGATCCTCCCCGTCGGCTCGAAGGGCGTCCTGTATGAGGCGGGCCAGCTCGCGGAATGTGTCGGCCGGCGGTTCCTGCCCGTCGAGCAGCCTCCCGTCGACCTTAAGACCTCCGCCGGCTCCTGCACCGCCGTGCTGGTCAGCCTGCCGGAGGAATCGGGCGCGGCGCTCGCCGCGGAACTGGACATCCCCTGCTTTTTCATCGGCCGGATTCAATAAGATACCATATTAATAAAGGAGCGATCACCATGTTACAGGACATCCAATTCCAATCGGCACAGCACGTCATCGACGAGGTGCGCAATATGAACGTCAAGGGCGGCAGCCCGTTCGGGCGCGCCGCCGCGTGGGCCTACCGCCTCGCCTGCACCCAGGAGGAATTCGCGGACGTGGCCGCGCTCAGGGAACGGTTCGACTATATTTCGGGCGAGCTGCTCAGCCTCAAGCCCACGATGGCCACCATCTATAACTCCAAGTCCCTCGTCTATAAAAAGCTCGACTCCTTCCCCGCCGGCACGGAGATTTCCACCATCACCGGCGAGATCGCGGCGCTCTGCCAGCGGATCATTCAATATTCCCTCAGCGCCGTCGACCACCTCGGGGAGAACGGGGCCAACCTGATCCAGGACGGCTGCACGGTCATGATGCACAGCTATTCGAGCGCCCTGATGAGCGTCTTTACCGCGGCCGCCAAGCAGGGGAAACGGTTCAGCCTGATCTGCACCGAGTCCCGGCCCCTGCGTGAATCCCGTGTCGCGGCAAAGATCCTCCAGGAGCTGCATGTCCCCGTCACCTATGTCACCGACGCCTCCATCTGGGAGTTCATGCCCGCCTGCGACCTCATCATCATGGGGGCGGACACCATCGCATGGGACGGTTCGGTCGCCAACAAGATGGGCACCGCGCTGATCTCCCAGCTCGCGCTCTCCTGCAAGAAGCCGGTCTACATCGCCAGCGAAATCTATAAGCTCGACCGCCGCACCGCGCAGGGGCACCCGATCGTGCTCGAGCGCCGCACCCCCGCGGAGATCGTCTCCCCCGGCGATTTCGACAGCATGGAAGGGATCGAGGTCATCAACCAGTTCTTCGACCTGACCCCCTCGCACCAGATCACCGGGCTCATCACCGAGCGCGGCGTGATCGCTCCCTCGATGATCTCCCTCAACTGGGACCGCCTCGAAGCCCTGCTTCTCGGTTGAACCCCATTCTCCCATACCACCGCCCGGCCCGGGTTCCGGGGCCGCGCTTTTCCGTCACATGCGTTCATAGATCTCCCGGGCCGCCGCTTCCAGCTTCCCGAGCGCGCGCCCGTCCAGCGCCAGCCTGCCGTGCTCCCGTACGGCGTAGCCCTCCGCCTCCAGCCGGTCGAAATAGCGGTAGAGGGTGCGCAGGTTCAACCCCAGCAGCTCGGAGAGGACGCGCCGGTTGATCCGGACGGATACCGGCGGCGTCTCCTGCCGGACCTGCTCGTGGAGGTAGAGGAGCACCGCCTCGTATCCGCCCGCGAACCGGCGGCGGACGCTGGTCTGCATCGCCCGCTCCACAAGGGACGCGAGGTAGCGCAGCACCACGCCGGAAAAACCGCCGCCGTTTTCAAGCAGCGTGCAGAAACGCCGCGCGTCCGCCTCGGCAAAGAGGCAGTCCTCCTCCGCGGTGATCGACGCGCTGAAGGCCTCTCCGCCGCAGAGCAGCTCGGTGAGGCCGTAAATCTGAAAGCCCTCGTTGACGTAGGCAATGAAGCTGCGGCCGTCGCGGGAGATCGTGAGGACGTGGCACCGCCCCGACAGCATGATCCGGACGGAGCGGATGGGGAACCCCGCGTGGAGGATCCGCTCCCCTCTTTTGACCCTGCGCGCGCGCAGTCCCGGCCCGCAGCAGCGGGACAGCAGCTCGGGGCCCGCTTCCCCGCGTGCGGCGGCATCCATGAGCTCCGTGAGGCCCTCCGCGAATTCCATTGGATATCCCCCTTTCCGTCACCAGCATAAAACACTTTTGATAAGATGTCAATTGTCATTTTCTTTGCCGGACCGCCGGCCTATGATGGAAACAGAACAATCACCGGAAAGGCGGCGATCCAATGGAATCGATCCAGCGGCAGGTCCTGGAGATCATCAAGGACCCCACCAAGACGCACATGCAGACGGTTTTTTCCCTGGCGGAGTTCGCGGAAAACCTCTGCGGCTACCCGGCGGGCGTGCCGGACAACTTCCAGCGGCTCGTGGAGGAGGAGATTCTCTGCGACCACAACGACGGGCACGCCCCCCTCTGCCCCCGCTACATCCTCCCCGACTACGAACGGTTTATGGAGCGGGGCTGCGCGTTCCTCCGCCTCCCGCCGCCCGGGACGCTGGCGGAGGCGCTCGCCTCGCTGATGATCTTCTATTCCCATGTCCCGTCGGTGACCCATTATCCCGTATACATCGGACGGATCGACCGGATGCTCGAGCCGTTCGTCCGGGAGGTCCCGCGCGATGAGGCGCGCGGCATGCTGCGCCTCTTTTTGACGGCGCTCGACCGGACGGTGAGCGACAGTTTCTGCCACGCCAACATCGGCCCCGAAGCCACCGTCACGGGGGAGCTGGTCGTTGAGCTGCTTCCCGAGCTGCAAAACGCCGTCCCCAATCTCACGCTGCTCTACGACCCCGCGGTCACGCCCGACGAATTCGCGGTCAAATGCGTCTCCAGCGCGCTGAAGTGCGCGAACCCCGCGTTCGCCCATGACCCCTATTACCGTTCCCGCATCGGGGAACGGTATGGGATCGCAAGCTGCTACAACGGCCTCTATGTCGGCGGCGGGGCCTACTCCCTCTCGCGCATGCGGCTCTGCCGGATCGCCGAACGGTGCCGCAGCCTCGACGAATTCTTTTCCGTGCGCCTGCCCGAGGCGGTGGACGCCGCCTGCCGGTTCATGGAGGCGAAAATCCGCTTTATCGCCGAGGAGATCCCCTTCTTCCGGACGAATTTTCTTGTCAAGGAGGGGTTCCTAGAGCGGGAACGCTTCGTCGGGCTGTTCGGGCTGGTCGGTATGAACGAGTGCGTCAACACCCTGATGGACCTCTGCGGCAGGCCGGGCCGCTACGGTCCGGACGAGGAGGCCAACCGGCTCGGCCTGCAGATCGTCGAGGCGATCGAACGGCAGGTGAACGCCTTCCAGAGCAAATACTGCGAGATCAACGGGCACCGCTTCCTGCTGCACGCGCAGGTCGGCGCCGCCGGCGACAACGGCGTCACCCCCGGCGTGCGCCTCGCGATCGGCAGCGAAATCCCCCTCTACGACCACCTGCGGCAGGCGGGGATGTTCCACCGCTTCTTCCCGTCGGGGATCGGCGACATCTTCCCCTTCGACCGGACCGCGCTCCAAAACCCCGCCGCCGTGCTCGACGTCTTCAAGGGGGCCTTCCGGGTCGGCATGCAGTATATCTCCACCTACGAGTCGGAGAGCGACGTGATCCGCGTGACCGGCTACCTCATCAAACGCTCCGACTTCGAAGCCCTGCAAAAGGGCGCGCCGGTCGCCAACGGCGCGGTCGCCGCCTCCAGGGAAACGATCGAGGAACGCGGCACCTACGAACGGATGGTGCGCAGCGTCTAAAAGCGGCCCACGGCAGGATTCCCGGGAAATAAAAGACGCCCGCGTCTCGCGGGCGTCTTTTGACTCTATTCGTCCAGCAGGGTCTCCAGCGCGTGGGAAAACGCTTCGTCGTCCGCGGCCGTGCGCTTTTTGATCGTGCCCGTCCTGCCTCCCGCCCGGCGCACCTTCTGCCCCAGGTGCCGCTCGAAGAGCAGCCGGTCCATATTGCCCGAATCGTACACCATCCCGTTCTGGTTGAGGGCGCGCGCGCCCTTGCCCAGCGCCATCGCCGCCACGCCGAAATCCTGTGTCACGACGACGTCCCCGCGCTCCATGAGGTTCGCGAGCTTGATGTCCGCGCTGTCGCGCGCCTTATCCACCGTGATCACGGTGCTGTAGCCGTCGCTCAGGACATGGGTATTGTCGATCACCATGACGACGGCGATCCCCCGCTTTTTCGCAAGCCGCACGATCTGATCCTTGACCGGGCAGGCGTCGGCGTCCACCAGAATCCGCATTTCACGGTCCTCCCAAAGGCAGGGGAACGGCGTCCACCGTTCCCCTGCCGTCTCTTTCTCATCGTTCCCGCGCGGCCGGAGCTTACCCCGGCGGAAACCCAAAAACGGCCGCCGGCGGCGGCCGTTTTTCATGTTATTTGAGCCGCAGGATTTCCTTGCGCGTAAAGCTGTCGAGGTCGTAGCTCACGATCCAGTCGGGCGAGAAGGTATAGAGGGTGTTCCCGATGTAGAGTCCCCGGTTCACCCCGGAAAATGCGTTGGGTCCGAAATCGTCGTGGCTGATCTTCGCCTTGAGGGTAAAGCCGTCCGCGTCCTTCCCGTAGCTGAACACGTAGTAGCGGCTGACGATCCGTCCGAAGCCCGTATCCACCGCAAACCCAAAGAGGGAGCGTTCCTCGTCAAAGAGGACGGCCTTGTGGTTGGACAGCGCCTCCGCCCAGACGCCCTCGCCCCCGAAGTTGTAGACGTAGAGCTCCTTCGGGTTGAGCGGGTCGGAGACATCGAACATCGAGAGCTTGACGCCGTTCGCCGTGCCGCGCTCGTCGACGCTCTGCCCGATGCCGAGCAGGAGCCCGTCGTCCAGCGGGTGCAGGTACTCCGAAAATCCGGGGATCTTGAGCTGCCCGAGCACCTTGGGCGCGCGCGGGTCCGAAAGGTCGATCGCGAAGAGCGGGTCGGTCTCCCGGAAGGTCACGACGTAGGCCATCTCGCCGAGGTAGCGTACCGAATAGATGCGCTCGCCCGGCGCGAGCCCCTCGAGGCGGCCGATCTGCCGCATACCGCTGTCGAGCACATAGAGGTTGTTGCTTACGCCCTTCACGGGATATTCCGCCGTGGCGGCCACCCGCAGGTTGCCGTCGAGCTCGCTGAACGCGAACTGCCCGTCGACGTATCCGTCGATCCACGCGGTCCCCATGAGGTCCAGCTTGCCGCCGGCGGAGAACTTGACGATCCCGGTGCGGCGGTAGCTCTCCGAATCGGAGACGGACCCGCGCCAGGAGTCATAATAGACATAGAGGTTGTCGGTCGACATGTAGACGCCGTCTCCCCCGCCGAGCACCGCGCGGGTGTCCGATTTCCCCGTCCGCACATTGACGGCGGAAACCACCGCGTAATCTGCGGAGCTGCAATCCGGCGCGATCGCGATCTTGTCCGCGGGCAGAAGCCGGGGTTCGGCGGCGCCGCTCTCGAAGCAGACCGGTACGATGTCGCTCATGGGGGTGCGCTTATCGGTGAGATCCGCGTAGACATATTTCCGGCTGACGAGATAGAGGGTCCCGTCCATCAGGCGGGAGGAGACGTAATTGCCGTCCTGCCGGAAGGTGCGCACCTCCTGCGGTTCGGCCGGGTCGGAAATGTCGTAGACCGTCATCTCCACTCCGCCGTCCCAGCTCCCGCCGTTCCATGAAGCCGCGTCGCCCGATGCGGCGGACCTGTCGACAAGGCTGTCGTCCGTCGCCTCGACCACCGTCTGCTTCGGCGCCGGGAGTTCGTCCGCGCTGTAACCGACGGTGACCAGCCTGTCGCCGTCGAGATAGAATTCATCGATCGCGGGATCGACCTCGATCGTCGCGGTCAGGGTCATCTCCTGCGCATCCGCGATGAAAATCGCCGGGGATTGGCTCGTCGTATTCTGATAGACGTAGCTGTAGAGGTATTTCCCGTCCGTCTTGACGATGTCCGCCTCGTCGACCCCCGCCTCCTGCACGTTGGTGCCGGAAAACGCGGCGGGCGCGCTGCGGATCATCCCGCCGGCATCCGCGGCGGGGGCCGCGTCTTCCACCGCGCCCGCCTCCGGTGCCGCCCCGTCCGCAAGGTACAGGTCTCCGCTGAAGCTGCCCTTGAGCATCCGGTCCCCTGCCAGCCGGTAGATCGTGTCGCGGACCTCGGTGTAGTCCGCCGCGTAATAGGCCGCTTCCGCGCCGCCGGAAGCCGCGGACGCCAGCATCGGCATGGCCGCCTCAGCCGGCGCGTCCGCCGGGGCCGCGGCCATATCGGCCGCCGTCTCCGGCATCTCCGCCGTTTCCGCCTCCGCCAAAGCGGGGCCGTTAAGCAGGTCGGCGGATTTCGCCGCGCCTGAATTCAAAAACCATACCGCGCCGAGCACCACCACAAAGCAGGCCGCGACGCTCGCGATCGCGCGCCACCGGATGACCTTCCCGGATCTCTCCTCCGGGACCTCCTCGATCTCCTCCAGCCGCGCGCGCAGCACCTCCGCGTCGAGTGAATGTGGCAGCTTGATGTCACGATTCAGTTCCTCGAACCTGCCGCGCAGAAAATCCAACGATTCCTGCAACTCTTCCTGTCTGTCGGGCTTCACGCACATTCACTCCTTTCGGGTTATTTTTCCAGCTGGGCGCGCAGTTTTTTGAGCGTCCGGTGCAGCTTGGAGCTCACGGTGCCCTGCGGCGCCCCCAGGATCTCGGCAGTCTCGCGCACCGTGTAGCCCTGCACCACCGCCAGCGCGATGATCTGGCGCTCCTGCGGCGTGAGGGTTTCCAGCGCGGATACGAGCGCGAGCTTTTGGGTGGAGTGCTCCTCCACGCCCTCCCCTTCCTCGGTGAGGTCGAGGAAATCGTCGATATCCAGCTCGTTGCGCCCCGAAATATACTGCCCGATCTTCCGCTTGCAGCGGATCGAAAGGATCCGCATGATCCATGGCCGGAAGCTGTTGTCGTCCCGCAGGTTCTTGATGCCCTTGAACGCCTCGATGAAGGTTTCGCTTACCACGTCCTGCGCGTCATGGGCGTTGCCCAGCGAATAGAGCGCAACACGATAAAGGTCATCAGCGATCTGCTGATAAACCCTTGCGAAACTATCCTTGTCTCCGAGGCGGGCCTCACGCACCGCCGTAACGTCAACAACCATCTTCATTTACCACCATTTTCTTGCAAACGGTTCACTGATATAGTGAAGGGAAAGCTGCAATTTACTGCACATGATTTGGAAAGAATCCAAAAAAGAATGTGTGCGTCGGCAAAGCCAATGCACACATTATAGCAAGCATCGCGGAAAAGTGCAACTTTCGTCACGCTTCGAGCACGTCGGTCGGGTTCTCCACCGTCAGGATGGCGTAGACGCAGGTGGTCACCACCGACAGGAAGTTCGCCAGCAGGTTGATCTGCGTCTGCGTCAGGTTGTCGCAGAGTACGTTCGCAACGGTCGCCGCCGCGTAGACGAACTGCGCGCCCTGGCCGCTCTGGGCCTGCGGCCCGGTGGGCCGCGTGGAGCCTGTGGAGCCCGTGGAACCGGTGGGACCCGTTGGGTCCGCCGCCCCCGAAGCCGCGGAGAAGGGGCCCGCCGCCCCCGTGGAGGAGGCCTGCCCCGCGGCTTCCGCGGCCGCCCGCGCGGCGCGGTTGACCTGCGCGTCCGAAACGAACACCCCTTCGATCCCCGCGGCCCCGACCACGCCCTCCGAACCTGTCGCCATGCGCACCACCTCCCCTACAGTCTATGCGGGCGGGCGCGCGCGCGCCAAAAAAGGAAGGCCGCGCGCGGCCTTCCTTTTTTTGTTATCTGTGGTTGCGCGCGCCGATGTCCCGGCGGAAATGCACGCCCTCGAACCGGATGCCCTCCGCCGCGCGATAGGCGTTTCGGAGCGCCTCCCCGGCCGTCGGGGCGGTGCAGGTGACCCCCAGCACGCGGCCGCCCGCCGTCTTATAGACGCCCTCCTCAAGTCGGGTGCCCGCGTGGTAGACGGTCGCGCCCGGGACCTGCCCGTCAGCGCCGAGCCCTTCGATGGGAAGGCCGGTTTGGTACTTGAGCGGGTAGCCGCCGCTCGCGAGCACGACGCAGGCGGCGCTTTCGTCGGAAAATTCCACCGGAAGCTCTCCGAGCCGGCGCTCGTCGATCGCCAGCATGATCTCCAGCAGGTCGGTTTTGAGGAGCGGCAGCACCACCTGCGTCTCGGGGTCGCCGAACCGGCAGTTGTACTCGATCACCTTCGGGCCGTCCGGCGTGAGCATGAGCCCGAAATAGAGGCATCCGGAGAAGGGGCAGCCCTCCGCCCGCATCGCCGCGAGGGTGGGCTTGAAGATACGCTCCATGCACTCCGCGGCGATCTCCGGGGTGTAGCAGGCGTTGGGCGCGACGGTGCCCATGCCGCCCGTGTTGGGGCCCTCGTCCCCGTCGAAGGCGCGCTTATGATCCATCGACGAGATCATGGGCGCCACCGTTTCCCCGTCGCAGAAGGAGAGCACGCTCACCTCGGGCCCGGTCAAAAATTCCTCGACGACGATGCGGTTGCCCGACGCGCCGAAGAGCTTGTCCTCCATGATCGAGCGGACTGCGTCCTTCGCCTCGGCGAGGTCCCGCGCGATAACAACCCCCTTGCCGAGCGCCAGCCCGTCCGCCTTGACGACGGTCGGGAAGGCGTTCTGCGTCTCGATGTAGGCGACGGCCTCGGAGGCGCTGTCAAAGGTGCGGTATTTCGCGGTCGGGATGCCGTATTTCTCCATGAGGTTTTTGGCGAAGACCTTGCTGCCCTCGATGCGGGCGGCGGCCTTGTTGGGTCCGAAGGTGCGGACGCCCGCGGCGTTCATCGCGTCGACCATGCCGAGCGCGAGCGGGTCGTCGGGCGCGACGACCGCCAAATCGACCGCGTGCTCCTTCGCGAACGCGACCATCCCGTCGAGGTCGGTCGCCTTGATGGGGACGCACTCCGCGTCGGCGGCGATGCCGCCGTTGCCGGGCGCGCAGTAGATGGTTTCCGCCTCGGGGTTCTCGCGGAGCTTGCGGATGATCGCGTGTTCGCGTCCGCCTCCGCCGACTACCAGAATCTTCATGAGGCCGTCCTCCTGTTGTTGTGATCTCAGTTCCGGCGCGCCTTAGTGGTGGAAAAGCCGGATGCCGGTGAAGGCCATGGCAATGCCATATTTATTGCAGGTCTCGATCACGTTGTCGTCGCGGATCGAGCCGCCCGGCTGCGCGATGTAGCGCACGCCCGAACGGTGGGCGCGCTCGATGTTGTCGCCGAACGGGAAGAACGCGTCCGACCCGAGCGAAACGCCGTCGAGCCTGTCGAGCCACTCGCGCTTCTCCTCCCGCGTCAGCGGGACGGGGCGCTCGGTGAAGAACTGCTGCCACGTCCCCTCCGCCAGCACGTCCATCCAGTCGTCCGAGATGTACACGTCGATCGTGTTGTCCCGGTCGGGGCGGCGGATGTCCGCCCTAAAGGGCAGGTTCAGCACCTTTTCATGCTGGCGCAGCCACCAGATGTCCGCCTTGTTGCCCGCCAGACGGGTGCAGTGGATGCGGCTCTGCTGGCCCGCGCCGATGCCGATGCACTGGCCGCCCCTGGCGTAGCAGACCGAATTGGACTGGGTGTATTTGAGCGCGATCAGCGCGATCACAAGGTCGCGCTTCGCGTCGTCGGGCAGGGTTTTGCAGTCGGTGACGACGTTCTCGAGAAGGGCGTTGTCGATCTTGAGCTCGTTGCGCCCCTGCTCAAAGGTGATCCCGAAGACGTCCTTGTGCTCGACCGGCGCGGGGATGTAGGCCGGGTCGATTTTGACGACGTTGTAGCCGCCCTTGCGCTTGGTCTTCAGCACTTCGAGCGCCTCGTCGGTATAGCCGGGCGCGATGACGCCGTCGGACACCTCGCGCGCGAGCAGCTTGGCGGTCTGCACGTCGCAGGCGTCGGAGAGCGCGACCCAGTCGCCGTAGGAGGACATGCGGTCGGCGCCGCGCGCGCGCGCGTAAGCGCTCGCGATCGGGCTGAGCTCGAGGTCGTCCACAAAGTAGATCTTCTTTTCCACCTCGCTCAGGGGCAGGCCGACCGCCGCCCCGGCGGGGCTCACATGCTTAAAGGACGCCGCGCTGGGAAGCCCCGTCGCGGCTTTCAGCTCCCGCACGAGCTGCCAGGAGTTGAACGCGTCGAGGAAGTTGATGAAGCCGGGCTTGCCGTTCAGGACCTCGACCGGCAGCTCGCCCTCCTTCATAAAGATGCGCGCGGGTTTCTGGTTGGGGTTGCAGCCGTATTTCAGTTCCAGTTCCTTTGCCATGCCGTCGTCCTCCTCAGTGGTTTTTGTTGACGATGCGCGTCTCGCAGGTGCCCGCCGCCACGTCAATGTAGCGGACGAAGAGGGAGACCTTGTTCGCGTCGTTGAGATTCTCCCAGAGCGTGCCGGTGAAGGCGTCGATATCCCCTTCGACCGCCACCTCCTCCGGCTCTCCCTCGAACGAGGGGATCGGGTCGCCGTCGCAGCGGTAGGTGTGGATGAAGTGCCCCTCGCCCGGGCGCGGGTCCCAATACTGGAAGAAGTAGCGGCGCACCGACGAGGGATCGCCGTCCGCGCTCTTCAGGATCGAGAGGCGGTAGTCGAAGCCGTGCAGCAGCCCCGACACGCGCGGGGTGTAGTTGGGGGCGTCCGGCTCAAAGGTGCGGGTGCGCAGGGCGTCCGCGAAGGAGCCTCCCCTCTGGAGAAAGTCATAGATCGTGTCGGTCTGGTCGCCGTTGGTGACGATCGTCGTGTCGCCGATCACCCGGACCGGCGAATAGATGATGAGCGACGGGTCGGAGAGCTTGGCCGGGTCGAACGCCTCGGTGCGGATGCCCTCCCCGTCGGTGACGAAAATCCGGTTGCGGCTGTTCTCGCTGCGCCCCATGATGAAATAGGCGGCGACGGCGTGTTTCCCGTCCGCGCTGCGCCCGAGCAGGATGCCGCGGCCCGGGTAGGCGTTCTCTCTGAGCAGCTTTGCGATGTCCTGTTTCATTTCGATTCCTCCAATTGTCCGCTGCATACCAATTCCAGCGCCTTCGGGAGCAGCACCCATTCGGCCTGCTCCATGACGCGCCTCTGTAACCGTTCGGGGGTGTCGCCCGGCAGGACGTCGACCGCCTTCTGCAAAATGATCTGTCCGCCGTCGGTCACCTCGTTGACGAAGTGCACCGTCGCGCCGGTGACCTTCACGCCGTAGGCGAGCGCCGCCTCGTGCACGTGCAGGCCGTACATCCCGTCCCCGCAGAAGGAGGGGATGAGCGCCGGATGCACATTGATGATCCTGCGGTCGTAATTTTCGACGACTTTATCCCCCAGCACGTAGAGAAAGCCCGCCAGCACGACGTAGTCCGCTTCAAACCGCTCGAGCGCGGCGATGATCGCCTCGTCGTAATCGGCGCGGGAGGCGTAGGCCTTCCGCGGGACCACCTCGGTGGGGATACCCGCCTTTTTGGCGCGCTCGAGCGCGAAGGCCCCCTCCTTCGAGGAGACGACCCCGGCGAGCTCGGCGCTTGGCAGCTCTCCGCGCGCCTTCGCGTCGATGAGCGCCTGCAAATTGGTCCCGCCGCCCGAAACGAGCACCACGACCCGTTTCAGCATAGCTCGACCCCCCGCTCGCCGTCGTCGACGTAGCCGATCACCCTGGCGCGCTCGCCGTGGTCGTTGAGGATCTCGACCGCGCGCTGCGCGTCGTCCTTATCGACCACGAGCACCATGCCGGTGCCCATGTTGAAGGTGTTGTACATGTCGTGCTCGGAAATCCCGCCGATCCGCTGGATCATGTCGAAGAGGGGCAGGGGCGTCGCAAGCCGCTTGCTGATGAGGGCGCGCTTGCCCTCGGGCAGGGCGCGCGGGATGTTTTCGTAGAAGCCGCCGCCCGTGATGTGGGCGACCGACTTGACGGCGAGCTCGTCCATCACGGCGAGCACCGGCTTGACGTAGATGCGGGTGGGCGCGAGCAGCGCCTCGCCGAGCGTCGCGCCCAGCTCGTCGTAGTAGCGGTCGAGCACGCCGGGGGCCTCCACGTCGAAGACCTTGCGCACGAGGGAGAAGCCGTTGGAGTGCACGCCGTTCGACTTGATGCCGACGAGCGCGTCCCCCGCCGCGACGGCGGTGTTGTCGAGGATTTTGGACTTGTCCACCGCGCCCACCGCGAAGCCCGCGAGATCGTACTCGTCCTCGGGGTAGAAGCCGGGCATCTCGGCGGTCTCGCCGCCGGTGAGCGCGCAGCCCGCCTGCACACAGCCCTCCGCGACGCCCGAAACGATCTGCGCGATCTTTTCGGGGACGTTTTTGCCGCAGGCGATGTAATCGAGAAAGACGAGCGGCTTCGCGCCGCAGCAGATGATGTCGTTGACGCACATCGCCACGCAGTCGATGCCGACGGTGTCGTGCCTGTCCATCAAAAAGGCGAGCTTCAGCTTGGTGCCGACCCCGTCGGTGCCCGCGCAGAGCACCGGGTTGGGCATGCCCGCCAAATCGAGCTCGAAGAGGCCGCCGAACCCGCCGAGACCGCCGAGCACGCCGCCCGTCATCGTGCGCGCCACATGCGACTTCATCAGTTCGACCGCCCTGTATCCGGCGGTGACGTCGACGCCCGCCGCCTTATAGCTCTCGGAATAGCTGTTGTTCATGCCTGTTCCCTCCGCTTGGCCTTCTCGCTGATCTTGTGTTCAAACTTGTCCTTAGGGGTCTCGTCGGGCACCTTGATCGGGTATTCGCCCGTGAAGCAGCCGACGCAGAAGCCGCAGTGCGCCCCGCGGGCGATCTGCTGGACCCCCTCGACGCTCAGGTAATGGAGGGAGTCGACGCCGATCGTCTTTGCAATCTCGGGGATCGTCATCCTGCAGGCGATCAGCTTGTCGCGGCTGTCGATGTCGGTGCCGAAGAAGCAGGGATTCCGGAAGGGCGGCGCGGAAACGGCGAAGTGCACCTCCTTGGCGCCCGCCTCCCGCAGCAGCTTGACGATCCGCCCGCAGGTGGTCCCGCGCACGATCGAATCGTCGATCAGCACGACCCGCTTGTCCTTCACCGTCTCGGCGATGACGTTGAGCTTGATGCGCACCGCGTTTTCCCGCTGGCCCTGGGTGGGCTGGATGAAGGTGCGCCCAACGTAGCGGTTCTTGATGAAGCCGACGCCGTAGGGGATGCCCGATTCGCGCGAATAGCCGAGCGCCGCGTCGAGGCCCGAATCGGGCACGCCGATGACGACGTCCGCCTCGATCGGGTGCTCGCGGTAGAGGATCCGCCCGGCGCGCTGGCGCGCCTCGTGGACGCTCACCCCCTCGACCACCGAGTCGGGGCGCGCGAAGTAGACGTATTCAAAGACGCAGAAGCTGCTCCTGCCGCCGCAGTGGGTGCGGATGCTCTTAAGCTCCCCGTCCTCGGCGACCACGATCTCGCCCGGCTCGACGTCCCGCAAAAACTGCGCGCCGATGCTGTCGAAGGCGCAGCTCTCGGAGGCGAAGGCATAGCCGTCCTCCGTTTTGCCGACGCACAGCGGCCGGAAGCCGTTGGGGTCGCGGGCGGCGATCAGCTTTTTGGGGGACATGACGATGAGCGAATAGGCCCCCTTGAGCGTGTACATCGCCTTGGCGACCGCCTCCTCGATGCTCGGGGAGAGCAGCCGCTCGCGGGTGATGATATAGCTGATGACCTCGCTGTCGTTGGTCGTGTGGAAGATCGCGCCGTTCATTTCGAGCTGGCGGCGCAGGTCGGGGGCGTTGACGAGGTTGCCGTTGTGGGCGAGCGCCATCGTGCCCTTGCAGTGGCGCACGACGAGCGGCTGGGCGTTGACGACGCTGCCGTTGCCCGTTGTCGAATAGCGGCAGTGGCCCACCGCCATATTGCCCTGCCCGAGGCTTTCGAGCACGTCCCGGTTGAAGACGTCGGGCACAAGGCCCACGTTTTTGTGGCAGTTGATGACGCCGTCGTCATTCACCGCGATACCGCAGCTCTCCTGGCCGCGGTGCTGGAGCGCGTAAAGCGCGAAATAGGCGCTGGTCGCCACGTCGGTGCGGCTGTTTTCGTAGATGCCGAAAACGCCGCACTCCTCATGCAGTTCGCTGTACAAATCGATTCCCTCCATCGGAAATTCGTGGATCTCTCTCATTTATTCGCCGAGCAGGCGGCGCATCACTTCGTGGTACGCCCCTTCGACGCCGCCCATGTCGCGGCGGAAACGGTCCTTGTCGAGCTTTTCGCCCGTCTTGCTGTCCCAGAAGCGGCAGGTGTCGGGAGAAATTTCGTCGGCGAGGATGATCCGGCCGTCGGGGGTCTTGCCGAATTCGAGCTTGAAGTCGATGAGCTCGATGCCGAGATCCTTGAGGTAGGCGGCGAGCAGGTCGTTAATTTTGAAGGCGTAGCCGGCGATCGTCTTGAGCTCCTCGGGGGTGGCCAGCTCCATCGCGAACACATGGTAGTCGTTGATCATCGGGTCGCCGAGCTCGTCGTCCTTGTAGCTGTACTCGAGCACCGTCTTGGCGAGCTTCTTGCCCTCGGGCAGGCCGAGCCGCTTGGAGAGGGAGCCGGCCGCGATGTTGCGGACGATGACCTCGAGCGGGACGATCGTGACCTTTTTAACGAGGGTCTCGCGGTCGGAGAGCTCTCTAACCAGGTGGGTGGGGATGCCGTTCTCCTCGAGCATCTTCATCAGGTGGTTGGAGACCTTATTGTTGATGATGCCCTTTTCGGCGATGGTGCCCTTCTTCTGGCCGTTGAAGGCGGTCGCGTCGTCCTTATAGGAGACGATGTAGGCGTTCGGGTCGTCGGTCGCAAAGACCTTCTTGGCTTTTCCCTCGTAGAGCTGTTCCCTTTTTTCCATTTCTGTTTCCTCCTAAAGTCCTGAAGTATTTGAATCTTCCGATGATCGTGCGCATTTTGGCGGAGAGATCAGCCGAGCTGCTCCTGGAGCTTGCGGTCCTTCTCGATGACGCCCTGCTTCATCTCTTCCTTCCTGAGCGACAGCTTGTACGCGACCTCCGCGTCGGTCACGCCGATGATCTGCGCCGCGAGGATCGCCGCATTCTGCGCGCCGTCGATCGCCACCGTCGCCACCGGGATGCCGGAGGGCATCTGCACCGTCGCGAGCAGGGCGTCCAGACCGTCGAGGGTGGAGGATTTGACCGGGATGCCGATGACCGGCAGCGTCGTGTGCGCCGCCAGCACGCCCGCCAGGTGCGCCGCCTTGCCCGCCGCCGCGATGATCGCGGCAAAGCCGTGGTCGCGCGCCGACGCCGCGAACTCGCACGCGAGCGCGGGGGTCCGGTGCGCGCTCATGACGTGGACCTCCACGCCGATGCCAAACCCCTTGAGGGTATCGATCGCGCCCTTGACGACCGGCAGGTCGCTGTCGCTGCCCATAATGACCGCTACTTTTTTGTCCGCCAATTTCGACACTTCCCTTTCCATTTCCGATTTTGTTTTCTGCAAATGAAAAACAGGCTGCGATCGCTCGCAACCTGCACTACTTCCGCGAAGGCATGGCGGACCCGCCCGCCGCGCGCCCCAAAAGGCCGCCTGCCAGCCGGATGCAGCTCTCCCTTGATGATCCGCATTCGCCCATCAGAAGAGCCATTTCCGCCACCTCCGCAATCAAAATACACTTCCAGTTTACAGGATTCCGCCGGCATTTTCAATTGGAAAATGCACCGTTTTGAAAGATTGGAGGGTTGATTTAAAATGTACGATCTTGCAGGATTCTTTTTGTCGAATTGCACGACATGTCATACTCTTTCTGCCAGCGGTTTTTCCACCCGCCCGCGGACGGCCGCAATCACCGGGCCTGCCCGTCCTCCGGGGGCTTCACCAGAATGATCGCGTACACCGTGTCGACCTGCGCCGGGTAGCTCTCGGCGATCGTCCCGTCGTAGTAGACGCGCACCGCGTCCCCCACGCTGAAGTGCGTCATGCTGTCCCCCAGCGCCGCGTCCAGCGAGACGCTGACGAGATCGCTGGTACGGCAGACCTCCTCGTCCTCGTTGACGCGGACGAGGATGCTCCCCTCGCGCGCCTCTTCGACGACCCCGGCAAAATTCGGCTCCTTCCCGACGGTGTCCATGCTCATCGGCCGGGCGCAGCCGGACAGCAGAAGGAAAACGCACAGGCAAAAAACCAGCTTTTTCATATCATCCACCTCACAGAGATTGCTTCGGGCCGTCGTCCGTCTCCCGGAACCCGCGGTTGAGGCGCAGCTTGACGGGGAAGAAGATCGCGAAGGTGAGCGCCTCCGCCGCGAAAAGCGCGAGCCACACGCCGCTGAGTCCCCACAGCGCGGAGAAGGCCCGCAGCGCCAGGTAGACGAGCACGATGCCGCGCAGCAGTGCGACGGCCGTCGTGCAGAGCGACTGCTCGATCGACTGGAAATAGTACATGAGGATCGTGTTCGCGCCGGTGAAGGGCAGCGAGAGGAAGTAGAGCGTCACGGCGGGCACGCCGATGGCGAGCACCCGCGCGTCGGTCGAGATGAAAAGCCCGATGATCTGCCCCGGGAAGAGCAGGATGACCCCGTAGACCGCGAGCGAAAAGAGCACCGCCGTGGCCGCCGCGACCCGGTCGACCGCCTTCATCCTCCCGTACCAGCCCGAGCCGTAGCTGATCGAGATGATCGGCTGGGCGGCCTGCGCCATGCCGTTGAAGATGCCCTTGCCCACATAGCCGATGTTGGAGATGATCGAGAAGACCGCGACCGCCGTCTCCCCGCCCACCCGGATGAGCACGATGTTGAACATGAGAATGACGAAGCCCGCCGAGGTCTCAAGCACCCCCGAGCCCGCGCCGTTTTTGACCATCCGCCACCAGAGGCGGGGAGAGAAGAACCGCCGGGTGAAGCGCACCTCGTTACGGCGGGTGACAAAGTGCAGGCTCAGCAGCCCGCAGGTGATGAAGGGGCCGATGATTGTCGCAAGCCCCGCGCCGAACGTCCCCATCCCCAGCGGGATCACGAAGAGATAGTCGAGCAGGATATTGGCGGCGTTGCCCGCCGCTCCCGCGACCATCACGAGCCGGGGATTGCCGTCGCTGCGCACGATGACGCACATCGCGCTCGAAAGCATATAGACGAAGCAGAGGGGGCTGATCGGGGACAGGTAGGCGACGACGTCCCCGACGATCAGGTCGGTCGCGCCGAAGAGGCAGGCGATCTGCCGCAGGAAGAGCGTCCCGAAGACGGAGAGCAGCGCGCCCGCCGCAAGCACCGAAACGACCGCCATCGTAAAGACGCGGTCGCCGCTTTCGGGGTCCCCCTCGCCGCGGCAGACCGAAATCGTGGTCGCCGCGCCGACGCCGATCAGGATGGAAAAGGTGGTGTAGACGGTAAAGATGGGCAGCGCGACGTTGAGCGCCGCGAGCCCGTTTTCCCCCACCGCCATGCCGACGAAAAAGACGTCGGCCAAGCAGTAGCAGCAATGCGCCACCTGTCCGATGATCGTCGGGACGAGGTAGCGGAAATATTCCGACCGGACCTCGGCGCGCTGCGCCTTTCCGGCAAGCGATTGTGCTGGCATAGAGCTCCTGTCCGGGCGCGCCTTCAGCGGGGCGCGTCCTCAATGATGGATTTCGTTTTCCAGCCGCCCGAAAAGAACCGGGCGGCCGCGATGACGAGGCCGATCGTCCAGCCCATCGGGATCGACCACCAGACGGCGGCCTCCCCGATAAACGCCGCGAGCGTGTAGGCGAGGACGACGCGCGCCGAAAAATTGCCCAGCGTCCCGATCATGAACACCTTCATGTCCCCCGCGCCGCGCAGCACGCCGTTGAAATCGCACATGATCCCCATCGCCGCGTAGAAGAGGGAGACGACGGTGAGGTATTCGACGCCTGCCGCGATCACTGCGGCGTTGGCGGAGGAATCGACGAAGAGCCCGACGAACTGCGGGCCGAACCCCCACAGCACAGCGGTGGTCGCGCCGCCGATGACCGCCGACATCACGACCGCCGCGCGCAGGCCCTTCCCCACCCGCCCGGGCTTCGCCGCGCCGATGTTCTGCGCGGTGAAGGAGGAGACGGCGTTGCCGACGTTGAGCATCGGCATGATCGCGATGCTGTCGATCTTGGTCGCGGCGGTGTAGCCCGCGATCACGTCGGAGCCGTAGCCGTTGACGAGCGCCTGCACGAAGAGCGCGCCGAACGAGACGATCGACTGCTGGACGATCGACGGCACCGCCACCCGGCAGATGTGCCGCAGGCGCTCCAGTTCAAAGACGCGGGGCTTCCCCTCGCACGGCATCCGCCTGAGGCGGCGCAGCAGCACAAAAAACGCCAGCAGCGAGGCGAGCGCCTGCGCGATGAGGGTCGCCCACGCCACGCCCGGCACCCCCATTCCGAAGCGAATGACGAAGAGCAGGTCGAGGAAGATGTTGGTCACCGACGAGAGCATCAGCAGCCAGAGGGGGGTGCGGCTGTCCCCGAGGGCGTTGAAGGCGGCCGTCGAGGTGTTGTAGAGAAACAGGAAGGGCACCGCCGCCACATAGATGCGCAGGTAGGCGTCCGCGTCGGAAAAGATGTCGCCCGGCGTGCGCATGAGCAAAAGCAGCGGGCGCGCGAGCAGCAGCCCGGCGAGCAAAAGCAGGGCGCTCAGCGTCATCATCGAGGTGAGCGCGGTAAAGACAGACGATTTCATCTCGGTGATCCGCTTGGCGCCGTAAAACTGTGAGATCACCACCGAGCAGCCGATCGAGGCGCCGGTGGCGACCGCGATGAACAGGAAGGTGACCGGATAGGAGGCCCCGACCGCCGCGAGCGCGTCGGAGCCCACGAAGTTCCCCACCACCACCGAGTCCACGATGTTGTAGAGCTGCTGAAAGACGTTGCCGAGGATCATGGGCAGCGCGAAGGTCACAAGGATCTTCGACGGGCTGCCGGCCGTCATATCCCTTACCATTTCATCGATCCTTCCGCGCCAAAAGCCTATTCCATCTCGGTGTACATGCTGTAGAGGCGGTGGTAGAGCCCGCCCTTCGCCATCAGCTCGGCGTGGGTGCCCTGCTCGGCGATCCCCTCCTCGGTCAGCACGAGGATGAGCTGCGCGCCGCGGATGGTCGTCAGGCGGTGGGCGATCGTAAAGGTGGTCCGCCCCTTCGCAAGCGTCTCAAGCGACTGCTGGACGATCCGTTCGCTCTCGTTGTCGAGCGCGGAGGTCGCCTCGTCGAGGATGAGGATGGGCGGGTTCTTGAGGAAGACCCGTGCGATGCTGATCCGCTGCTTCTGCCCGCCCGAGAGGCGCACCCCGCGCTCCCCCACGTAGGTGTCGTACCCGTCGGGGAACTCCATGATGAAGTCGTGCGCGCCCGCGAGCTTCGCCGCCTCGACGACCTCCTCGCGGCTCGCCCCCGGGCGGCCGTAGGAGATATTTTCAAAGACGCTGCCCGCGAAGAGGTAGACCTCCTGCTGCACGACGCCGATATTCTTGCGCAGGGACTCGAGCGTGAGACCGCGGATATCCTGCCCGTCGACGAGGATGCGCCCCTCGGTCACGTCGTAAAAGCGCGGGATGAGGCTGCAAAGCGTCGTCTTGCCGCCGCCCGACGGCCCGACAAGGGCCACGCTGTCCCCCGGGCGCACGTGCAGGTTGATGTCCGAGAGCACGCAGTGGTCGTCGTCCGAATAGTGGAAAGCCACATGCTCGAAGGCGATGTCGCCCGCCACGTCCCGAAGCTCCTTCGCGCCGGGCGCGTCGTGGATGTCCACCGGCGCGTCGACCACCTCAAGGAACCGCTCGATGCCCGTCATGCCGCGCTGGAACTGTTCGGTGAACTCGACGATCCTGCGGATGGTGGTGAGCAGCGTCGTCACATAGAGCAGGTAGGCCATCAGGTCGGCCGCGTTGATCTGCCCGTAGATCATGAAGAGCCCGCCCGCGATCATCACGGCGGCGTACATGATGCCGTCGAAGATGCGGGTCACGCTGCCGAAGCCCGCCATGTAGTGGTACTGCTCCCGCTTGATGTCGAGGAATTCCTCGTTGCCCTCGCGGAACTTCTCCCGCTCGATCTGCTCGTTGGCGAACGATTTGACCACCCGGATGCCGAGCAGGCTGTCCTCCACCTGCGCGTTGAGCTCGCCGATCTGGTTGCGCGACTTTTTGAAGGCGCGGCGCATCCGCTGGTTAAAATAGGTGGCGCAGAGGACCATCAGCGGGATGAGCGCGAAGATGATCAGCGTGAGCCAGAGGTTGGTGTTCGCGAGGATGATGAAGGACACGACGATCTTGAGCGCCGCGATAAAGTACTCCTCGGGGCAGTGGTGGGCGAACTCGGTCACGTCGAACAGGTCGCTCGTGATGCGCGCCATCAGCTGGCCGATCTTGGTGCTGTCGAAATAGGTGAAGGAGAGCCGCTGGAGATGCTCGAACAGGTCGCTGCGCATGTCCGTCTCGATGTGCGCGCCCATGATGTGGCCGATGTTCTGCATGTAGTAGTTGGCGGCCATGTCGATCACCCGCAGCAGCAGGTAGAGCAGCCCGATCTTCAGGATGAGCGAAACGGTGAGGCTCGCCAGGTCGTTCATGCCGAGGTCGGTGATATACCGCACCATCAGCGGCAGCACCAGCTCGCACACCGTCGTCAGCGAGGCGCAGAAGAGGTCGAGCGCCAGCACCCCGCGGTATTTCTTAAAATAAGGAGCGAACCGCCGAAGCAGCTCGCTGGTTTTGATTTGCCGGTTCATTCCGTACCCCTCTCTTTCCATCAGTCTATCTTAACACATCTTCTCCCAAAATGCCATTCCCGCAAAATCGACAAATCGCAGGCCCGTCCCCGCCCCCGCCTTTATGGATTTCGGCGCACAAAAAAGAGGCCCGCCGGACGGCGGGCCTCTGGGCTTCCGTTATTGCCGCTCGTGCAGCGGGATGTAGTCGGCGCGGGGCGCCACGCTCTGGTAGGCGGGGCGGATGATCTTGCCCGCGTTGCACAGTTCCTCGATGCGGTGGGCGCTCCAGCCCGCGATGCGCGCGATGGCGAAGATCGGGGTGAACAGCTCGGTCGGCAGGTCGAGCATGCTGTAGACGAAGCCGCTGTAGAAGTCGACGTTGGCGGAGACGCCTTTGTAGATGCGGCGCTCCTCGCCGATGACCTCGGGGGCGAGCCGCTCGACGAGGGAGTAGAGCTCGTATTCCTTGTCGAGCCCCTTCTCCTCCGACAGCGATTTGACGAACGCGCGGAAGATGTCGGCGCGCGGGTCGGAGAGGGAGTAGACCGCGTGGCCCATGCCGTAGATGAGCCCCGCGTGGTCGAACGCCTGCTTGTTGAGCAGCGCCTTGAGGTAGCCGCGCACGGCGTCCTCATCGGTCCAGTCGGGCAGGGTCTTCTTCATGTCGTCGAACATCTTGACGACCTTGATGTTTGCGCCGCCGTGCCGCGGGCCCTTGAGGGAGCCGATCGCGGCCGCGATGACCGAATAGGTGTCGGTCGCGGAGGAGGAGACGACATGGGTGGTGAAGGTCGAGTTGTTGCCGCCGCCGTGCTCCGCGTGGAGCACGAGCGCCACGTCGAGCACGCGGGCCTCCAGGGCGGTGTACTTGCTGTCGGGGCGCAGGATGCGCAGGATGTTCTCTGCCGTCGAAAGCTCGGGGTCGGGCGCGTGGATATAGAGGCTCTGTCCCTCGTGGTAGTGGTTGTAGGCCTGGTAGCCGTAAACCGACAGCAGCGGGAAGAGCGCGATGAGCTGGAGGCACTGGCGCAGCACGTTGGGGATGCTGATGTCGTCAGCGCGGTCGTCGTAGGAATAGAGGGTGAGCACGCTGCGCGCGAGGGTGTTCATCATGTCGCGGCTCGGCGCCTTCATGATGATGTCGCGCACAAAGCTGGTCGGGAGCGTGCGGTAACGGGCGAGCAGGGCCGAGAAATCCTTCAGCTGCCGTTCGCTGGGCAGCTGCCCGAAGAGCAGCAGGTAGACGGCTTCCTCGAAACCGAACCGCTTTTCGCGGATGAATCCGGAGACGAGGTCCTTGATGTTGATGCCGTGGTAGAAGAGCTTGCCCTCACAGGGGATGGTCGAGCCGCTCTCGTCCACCATGCTGGACTGGATTTCGGAGATCTCGGTGAGCCCCGCGAGCACGCCCTTGCCGTTGATGTCGCGCAGGCCGCGTTTCACGTCCAGTTTCTCATACAGCGCGGGGTCAATGGCGCTGCCCTTCCGGCAGAGCTCGGAAAGGTCCAGTATTTCCTGCGTAATCTCGGAATACGGGTTGTTGGACGACATGTGTCACACTCCCTTTCTGTTCCTCTTTATGTTTTTATTGATTTAATGAATCACCTTATTATACCAAAAAATTGTGGACAATTCGTTTCCAAACTTTGAATAACGCAAAGCCGCCTGTCGAATCGAATCTCGGCAGACGGCCATCCGTCATGGCGCACACGGCCGCGGGGCGGGCCCGGCGGTCCCGGTTACAGCTTACAGGGGGACGAAACATTCCCCCAGTTTAGGATGGTGTTATTATAGCACATTTTCCCTGTTTCGGCAACCCCGCTTGAAAAATCTCCCTGACAAAAAGAGACCGCCCAACGGGCGGTCTCCCATCTCCGGTCGCCGGACTTCCAACGGATTTCTCCTGACGTCCGGGCGGCGTCACCCGCCCGCAGCGAGATAGGGCGCGAGGTAGGCCGAAAACGCGGAGGGCAGCGGATAGTCCTCCCGCAGCCCCCTGGGATCGATCCACTCGAGCCCCTCCCCCGCCTGCGCCTCCTCGACGGTGACGCGGTAGCCGGTCATGTGCCACTCGATGTGGGTGAAGATGTGCTTGGCCGGGCCGAGCGGCTCCACCCGCAGCGGGGCCAGCCCCAGCGTCCGCGCCACCTCGACGGCGCCGGCGCCGTCGAGCGCGCCCGGCAGGTTGGGCAGCTCCCACAGCCCCGCCAGCAGCCCCTTCGCCGGGCGGCGGCGCAGCGCGAGCAGCTCGTCCCGCACGAGCAGGAGCACGGTGCGCTCCTCGACGCGGCGCGCCTTCTTCGCGGCCTTGACGGGATAGGCTGTTTCGTTTCCCGCCGCGTGCGCCGCGCAGAGGCCCGCGAGCGGGCAGCGCCCGCAGGCGGGCGGGCCGTTCGGCGCGCAGACGGTCGCGCCCAGTTCCATGAGCGCCTGGTTGAACGCCCCCGCGCGCCCGGCGGGGATGATCCCGCGCACCGTCCGTTCGGCGGCGCGCTTGACCGCGGGGTCCGCGATGTCGCTGTTATCCGCCGTCAGCCGGGAGAGCACCCGCAGCACGTTGCCGTCCACGGCGGGCTCGGGAAGGCCGAACGCGATCGACGCGACCGCCCCGGCCGTGTAGGGGCCGACGCCCGGCAGCGTCAGCAGCGCCTCGTGGGAAGCGGGCAGTTCCCCGCCGTACGTTTCCATGATCACCCGCGCGGCCTTTTGGAGGTTGCGGGCGCGGCTGTAGTAGCCGAGTCCCTCCCACAGCTTCAGCAGCTCCCGCTCGTCGACGGCGGCCAGCTCCGCCGGGCCGGGCAGCGCGCCGATAAACCGCGCGAAATACCCCTTGACCGCCTCCACGCGGGTCTGCTGGAGCATGATCTCAGAGATCCACACGCGGTAGGGGGTGACCTCCCGCCGCCAGGGCAGGTCGCGGGCGTTTTCCGCGTACCAGCCGAGCAGCGGTTCTACGATCTCCTCCAGCCTCACGGCAGCTTTCGCATCCGTTCCACCAGCTTGCGGTAGACGGGGTACATCTCCGGTTCGCTGCTGTAGCTTTCGATCTCGCTGATCGGGATCCACTGCACCCCGCTGTTCTCGTCGCTCTTGACGGCCAGCGGCTGGTCCTCCGGCGCGGACAGCAGGTAGGAGACCGACAGGTGCAGGTGGGTGGGGACGTATTTCCCCCGCTTCACATGCCCCGGCACCGTCAGCACGTCCAGCCCCGCAATCTCCCGGGAGAGGGGCGACACCCGCAGGATGCCCGTCTCCTCGCGCGCCTCCCGCAGCGCGACCGCGAGCAGGTCGGGCGCGCCGTCCGCGTGGCCGCCCGTCCACGCCCACGAGCGGTAGATGTTGTGCCACGCCATCAGCGTCTTGTCGCGCGTCTCATTGACGATAAAGCCCGACGAGGTGATGTGCCCCGCGAGGCATTCGCGTGTGAGCACCGTATCGGGAAAATGTTCGATCATCGAGAGAATGAGCGCCTGGTCGGCGGCCTCCTCCTCCCCGCGCGGCCGGTAGGCCGCGATCTCTTCACGGTAGTTCAACTTGCTGTCATTCCTTTCGATAGAGCGGTTCCCCCGCCTTGATGGTCGCCAGCACCCGCAGGTTTTTCAGCTCCTCCGCCGGGACATCCAGCGGATTGCGGTCGAGCACGACCAGATCCGCCCGCTTGCCCGCGCGGATGGTCCCCTTCCGGTCCTCCTCAAAATACTGGTAGGCCGCGTTCGCCGTGACCCCGCGCAGCGCGTCCGTTACGGAGAGCCGCTCCTCCGGGCCGAGCACAACGCCCGCCCTGGTGCGCCGGTTGACCGCGCACCAGACGGTGAAGAGCATATCCGGCTGGATGACCGGCGTGTCCTGGTGGAAGGTGTAGACGACCCCCTCCCGGAGCGCGCTCGCGGCGGGGCTGATCTTTTCGGCGCGGGCCGCGCCGAAATTCTTGAGGTGCACGTCCCCCCAAAACCAGGTGTGCGCCACGAAGAAGGAGGCGATCATGCCGAGCTTCGCCATCTCGGCGAGCTGGTCCTCCCGCACGAGCTGCGCGTGGATCATCACCGGGCGAAGCCCCAGGTCCCCGCCCGCGACCTTTTGGTAAGCGCCGATGAGCTGGCCGCAGGCCGCGTCGCCGTTGCAGTGCACGAGCTGCTGCACCCGTTCGTCCACCGCCTGCCGCACGAAGGCCTCCAGCTGTTCGTCGGTATAGGAGGGGTAGCCCCGGTAGCCGTCCGCCGCGCCCTCATAGGGCTCGCTCATCCACGCGGTGCGTCCCTGCGGCGAGCCGTCGAGGAAAATCTTATATCCGCCGATGCGCAGGTTCCCGCGGTACCGGCCGTACCACTCCGGGTTCTCCCTGAGAAGCCCGGGACACTGCTTCTGATCGAGGTAGCTCACCACGTCGAGCCGGAGCTTCCCCGCCTCCGACATCCCCTTCAGCAGCTCCCACTCGGCCGGACGGGTCAAGCCGTCCTGCGCCGTCGTGATGCCGTACCGCAGGTAGGCGTCCTGCGCCATCTCCATCTGGCGGAACCGCTCCTCCTCCGAGGGCAGCGGGACCGCGTTGGAACGGGAGATGAACGCCGTCTCCTCGAGATAGCCGTCCGGTTCCCGGGAGGCGTCCACCCTGCCGATCCGCCCGCCGTCCGGATCGGGGGTGTCCGCGGTGATCCCCATCTCCCGGAGCGCCGCCGAATTGACCGCCCCCATATGTCCCGACGCGTGGGAGATCAGCACGGGATTGTCCGGGGCGGCGCGGTCGAGCGCCTCCCGGCCGGGGTGGCGGCGCTCCTTCAGGTCGTTGTGGTCGTAGCCGAACCCGCAGATCCATTCGCCCGGCTTCACCCCGCCCTTTTCCCGGTGGTCCGCGATCCGTTTGACCACCTCCGCGATCTCCCGGCACCCCTCGAGGGATACGAGCCCGAAGGTCTGCGCGAAGGAGGTGATGTGGCTGTGCGGGTCGATGAAAGAGGGCATCAGCGTGCGGCCCCGCAGGTCCGCGCGCTCCGCGCCCGGGAAGGAGGCCAGCAGCGCCTCCTTCGTCCCCAGCTCCCGGATGACCCCGTCCTCCACGAGCAGTGCCTCGGCGCGTCCGCCGCCTTCGAGCGTGAGAATGTCCCCGCCGTAATAAACCGTCCGTTTCATACCGCGCCTCCTTTTTGGTTTCCCCACTATTCTACCACAGCGCGGTGGGAAAATCCAATCGAAAAGCCGCCCGGCGTCAGCCGGGCGGCCCGTCCGCTTTGGGTTATTGGAGCTGCGCCTTTCCGCCCACGGCGGCCGCGCATTTCTGAATCCGGGCGTACGCCTCCCCGTCCGAGTAGTAGTTCTTTCCGCCGAGCGAGAGCAGCGTCAGCGGCTGCGGATCCTGCCCGTCGCGCAGGCGGTCCGTGTTGGGATCGAGGTAGAGCTTCACCTCCGACCCGTCCGCATAGGAGAGGGCGAGGCTCGCGCCGTCCGTCTCGGCCGCGCCGCCCAGCCGCCAGTCGCCGGGCACCGGGCGGAACCGCCCCAGCTCGCTCATCACGTAGGTGACGGGCGAGACCTCCTCATACCGGCCGCGCCGCGTCAGCGTCGCGGCGGTCATCTGCTTGCCGTTGCCGATCATGATGCCGATCTCCATCGGTTTTTCAAGCGCCAGCCGGTCGGCGGGCTCGGTGACCGTGAAGGGCGCGGACACCCGCAGGCTGCGGTTGCCGCAGCGCAGGAGCTTGACGACGCGGTACCGCGCCGGGACGAGCGTCTCCCCCACCTGGGAGAGGTCCACCTCGCAGGAGGCTTCGCTCCCGGCGGGCAGGACGCCCGCCCAGTCGTCGAACGCCCCGTCGAAGGGGACCGCGGTCCATTTGTCCTTCAGGTACGCCTCGAGCGCGAACACCGCGTCGAAGCTCGCCTCGTCCCCTGTGTTGTTCCGGATCAAAACAGAGAGCTTCTCGGTCCCTTCGGGGCAGCTCTCCTCCTCCGCCGCCATCTCGATGGGGATGAACCGCGCCACCGTCAGCTTTCCTCCCGACGCGCCGGACAGGCGCAGGTAGGCGGTGCTGCCGCCCGAATCGACGCTGTGCTCCCACTCGATGGCCGCCGAGGCATAGACCCGCTCGGTGATCCCGCGCAGGTCGTCCGCAAGGCTCCCGTCGCGTGTGCGGTCGACCGTGCAGAGGATTTCCTTCCCGTCGTAGGCGAGGTCGTAGACGATCGGCCCGCCCGCTTCCCCGTAGGAAGCGACGCGCACCGAGGCCGGCGTCCTGCTCTCCACCCCCGAAAGGAAGGTGTCGAGCTTTTCGCGGTTGCCCAGCGCGGATGCGCCTTCACGCGAGACGACGTCCCCGTTGGCGAGCGCCGTCTCGGCCGGATACTCCTCCGGCAGGTCGGAGAGCGCCATGCGGGTGCTGTCCGAAGCGAGGCCGAACTCAAAGGCATAGGAAGCGCTCCCCTGCTCCCACTCGGCCGCGACCTCATAGATATAGGACCCCGTGCCGGGGACCTCGATCCTCAGGTCACGCAGCGTCTGCGTCTGGGGCTCCGCGCCAAAATTCCCGCGGTCGGAGAGGTCCCAGCGGCTGACGGTGACCCGGTCGGGACGCAGGCCGAAGGACAGGTCGATCCGCCCGACGCTCACGCGCCGCAGCAGGATCGGCATCCGGTAGCCCTCGTCGAGCGGGTGCGGCGCGTCCGCAATCTCCTTCGAGCCGTCCCCATAGTCCCACTCATAACCGCCGGTCGCCGCCGTGGCGCGCTCCGCGCCGTAGGCCAGCGTCAGCTCCGGGAGCTCCTGCCGCGCGGGCGACGATTTGAGCAGCGCCGATGCGGGCAGTCCCGCGGATACAAGCAGGAGCAGCGCAAGCGCTGCTCCTGAAAATTTCCGTAAAAGCTTCATCCTGTTGTCCTCCCCCGGCAAAACGCCGTTCTCTGATGTGGGAAGCCTATTTCGTCTCGTCGTAGCGGATCAGCTCCACCCGGTCGCCGGTATAGTCGTCGATGCCGTAGACGACCGTGACGCCGTCCTGTGTCTCCCTGACCAGCTTCGCGTAGGTGTAGCCGCTGTAGGTGTTCTTTTCCTGGCCCTCGGTACGGGTGTTGTCCTCGTCGCAGTGGACGCGGAAGCCGTCAAAATAGAGGTCGCGGATGATCGGGCCGCCCCGGTCGAAATCCGTCACGCGGATGATGAGCTGCGTCCACTGCGCGGGGCTGGCCTGCTGCGCGTTCAAGAGCGCCTCGAGCGCCTGCACGTTTTCGATCCCGCCGCCGCTGATCACCACGTCCCCGTTCTCCGCAGCCTCCTCGGGCGTGTAGGGGTCGGGAAGCAGCCCCTGGTCGACCGGCAGGTGGGGCGGATGGGGCGCGTCGGGCGGGTAGAGCCGGATCGACGCGGCGATCCGCACCGCCTCGTCGAGGGTCATATCGTTGGTGAGCACCATATAGGAATACTGGTTGTCGTTCCACAGCACGAACTGGCTGCCGCGGTTATCCATTTTATAGGCGGTCTCGCCGCCCAGGTCGAATTCCTCGAGCTGGGAACCCTCGGTGTTGATCGCCATCGTCCCGCTTCCGAGGATCGACTGCTGGAAGGAGATCATATCCCCCTCCGCGTTGGTGTAGGTCGACCAGTTGATGCTGTCGGCGAGCATCTGCTCGGTGAGGCGGAATCCGTCCGGCAGGTAGGCGGGCTGGTACTCGGCGAGGGTGAACTCCGCCACGCCGGCGGCGCCGTCGACCGGCTCGTAGGTGATGCTCGAGTACTCGGGGAACTTCTCCTCCACCATCTTGAAGAGACCCTGCTTCCACGCGTCGACGCTCAGGACGCAGGCGGAAAAGCCGACCACGGCCGCCACCACGATCACCGCGGCGCGGCGCGCGAAGGCGGTCATCCGCCGCTGCCACGGGCTGCGTTTCTCCGCCCGGATCATCCGCCGCATCCGTTCCTCAAATTCTCCGGAGAACACATGATCGAGCTTTGCGTCGTCCGGAAGCCGCGCGAGCATTCGTTCGCGCGCCTCGCCAAAAGCCTTTTCCAGCAGGTCGTCATGAAGCTCTGTCATATGTTCACCTCCTCCGTCAGGAGCTCCTGCTCCAATTTCTTTTTTGCGCGCTGAAGCCGCTTTTTGACGTTTTCCTCGCTCAGGTTCAGCATCGAGGCGATTTCACCCGTCGAAAAGCCGTTGTCGTATTTCAGCATCAGCACGCTTCGGTAACCCTCCGGCAGCCGGTCGATCAGGTCCATCAGGTGCATGTAGCCCTCGCGCGACTCCACCTCGTCCACCGGGACCGCGGCGGTATCCGCCGTCCAGTTTTCGAGCTCGTCGAACGAGACCACCGCCTTTTTCTTGCGGCTGTTATAGAGGTTGATCGAAATGTTCCTTACAATTATAACCACAAAGCTTTTGGTTTGGGGACACTCCACCTCGCCAATATTTTGCATGTGGTCGAGGATGCGCAGGAAAGCCTGGTGCACCGCGTCCTCGGCGAGCTGCGGGTCGCGCAGGATGCTGTTCGCCGTATAGAACATCACCTGGCGGTAGGTCAGGTAGACCTGTTCAAACTTCGTCCGCTCCCGCTCGCTGTCGAGCGCGGCCAGATACACCAGCATTCCTTCACCGCCCTTTCCTCCCGTGGATTATACCGAAAAAAGTATACCATACCTGTTCCCCGAACAAAAGGCCCTCCGCCGAATTTCCGGGCGGCCCCGCCGGGTTCAGTGCTCCCGGATGTACTTCTTCAGCTCGGAAAGCGGGATCGCGGGGCTGAAGAGATACCCCTGGTAATATCTGCATCCGAGCGCGCCGAGCGCCTCAAGCTGCGCGGGCGTCTCCACATACTCCGCCACCACGCGGAAGCCGAGCGATTCGGACAGCCGCACGATCGTGGAAATGATCTCCCCGGTGCGGGGATTGTCCGTCATTTCCCGCACGAGCGAGCCGTCGAGCTTGACCATGTCGAACTGGCTGTCCTGGAGGTAGAGCATCGAATTGTGCCCCATGCCGAAATCGTCCATGATGATCCGCGCGCCCGTCTCCCGCAGCGCCGCGAGCCGTTCGGTCATCTGCGGCGCGCCGGACAGCGCGTCCTGTTCGGTCAGCTCCACGCCGAGCCTCCCCGGCGGGATGTGGTAGCGTTCGATCGCCTTTTTCACGAGCTCCGGCGCGCCGGGCGCGGTCAGCTGCCCGGCGGTCAGGTTGCAGGAGATCTCCAGCTCCCGGCAGCTCCATTCGCTGAGCGCCGCCAGGTCGCGGCAGGCCGTGTCCACGACGAACGCGGCCAGCTCGTCCGCGAAGCCGCCCTCCGCCGCCAGCGCGACCGCGAGCGGCGGGTAGACGAACCTGCCCGGCCCATGCTCCCAGCGCAGCAGCGCCTCCGCGCCCCACACGCGCCCCCGCGCGTCGGTCTGGGGCTGGTAGTGGAGCCGCACGCCCCCGCTGCGCAGCGCGTAGCGCAGATCCTCCGCCAGCAGCTTCGCCATCGAGCCGAGCTGGCCGCCGCGCGCCAGCAGCGCCGGGCGTTCGCCCGCCGCCTCGCAGGTCCGGACCTCCCCGGCCAGCCGTTCCATCTGCTTTTCCAGCGACCGCAGCTGGCGGGCCTGCGCGAGGCGCACAAAGGGCAGGTAGATGCCCACGCCGACCGCGAGGTTCACCAGCTGGAGCAGGCTCCCCGCGACCGACCCGGTCGCGGCGTAGCCGCTCAAAAAGATCGGGGTCGTCCATTCGACCGTGTGGATCGCGACAGGCACCAGCCCCGCCAGCGTCGCCAGATAGCTGATGACCGTCAGCACGAGCGGCGTGCAGAGGAAGGGCACCAGGTAGATGGGGTTGAGCACGATGGGAACGCCGAACATTATCAGCTCGTTGATGTTGAAGAGCACCGGCACAAGCGCCATCTTGGAGAGCCCGCGGACGTTTTTGCGCCTGTCGCACAGGAAGATGGCGACGACCAGGCAGAGCAGCGTCCCGCAGCCGCCGAAGAGCACGAAGGTGTCGAAAAAGGTCTTGGTGGCGATCTCGGTGGGGGCCTGCCCGGCTGCAAGCCGGGCAAGGTTCACGTCCATGCCCGCGCGGAAGACCTCGTGCGCGACCCCGTCGAGCACGTTGCTCCCGTGGATGCCGAAGAACCACATCAGATGCATCAGCAGGATGAAGAGCAGCCCGCTGCCCAGCCCCCGCCCCATCCGCAGGAAGAGCCCCTCGAACCAGCCGGAAAACGCCACCGAGTAATCGGCGCCCCCCAGCGCGCGGGTGAGCAGGACGCCCAGCAGGGCGAAGAGGCCGATCACCAGGCAGGCGGGCACGATCGCGGAGATCGACCGCTGGAAGGCGGAGTCCAAGCCGTCGGTGTAGGAGCGCATCCGGATGGAGAACCGCTCGGACAGCAGGGTGAAAAGCGCGCAGCTGGCGATCGTCACCACGATCGCGCCGAACAGCCGCGAGCTTTCAAAGGCCGCGAAGGCAAAGCCCTCCGGCCCGTAGGTGAACGCGAGGTAGGCGCAAAGGCTGACGAAGGGGAGGGTCCCCCGGTGTCCGGCGGGCGTCTCCTCCTCGTAGCTGTAGCTGATCGTCAGCAGCATGATCAGCGAGATGACGCCGAGCGTCGCGTCGCGCACCACCGTCAGCAGCAGCCGGAGAGACCCGCTCCACAGCCCGTCGAGCAGCGTCTGCCAGCCGCCAACCGGGAGGCTCAGAAGCAGCAGCGCAAAGGAGCCCACCAGGATTTCCGGAATGGCGAGCACCATTCCCCGGCGGACCGACGTGAGTATTCGATTGTCCTCGATGCCCCCGTAGAGGCGTTCCAGGACGCTGGGCGACGATTTCACCGCGTTCACCGTCCGATCTCCAACGCCGCCGCTCCGGCGCGCGTCGGCCATTTAATCTGTGTGTCCGGGGGCGCCGTCCCCGGGTCCCCCGTGGTAAAAGACGACCCTTTCCCTTGAGGTTTTCGCCTCGTAGAGCGCCATATCCGCCTTTTTGAACAGCGCGTCAAAATCGGGCGTGTCCGGGGATAAAACGCGGCGCCGGCGCTGCACGAGCAGACGACGCCGTCCAGCTCGAAAACGCAGATCTTCTCAGCCTCCAGGATGATCCGCAGCCGCTGCCTGTACTGTTCCAATTCATCCACGCCGATACCGGTGCCTCCGTTTCATCTGATGGCTTCTTCCATGAAACACGGGTCAGGTCTCCGCTTTTACCAGCAGCACCACCGCCTCCACGTGCGCGGTGCGCGGGAACATGTCGACCGGCCGGCAGCGGACCGTCTCATACCCGAGGCGGGCGAACACGGCGCAGTCGCGGGCCATCGTGGCGCTGTTGCAGGAGACCATGACGACCCGCCCGGGAGCCATCCGCGCGACCGATTCGAGCACCGCCTCCTCGCAGCCCTTGCGCGGCGGGTCGAGGATGACCACACCGGGGCGGATCCCCTCCCGCGAAAGGCGCGCGGCGGCTTCCGCCGCGTCGGCGCAGAAGAAGCGCGCGTTGGAAATGCCCGCGCGGCGCGCGTTGGCGACCGCGTTTTCCACCGCCTGCGGCACGACCTCGACGCCGATCACCTCTTTGCAGCGGCCCGCCAGCGAGAGCCCGATCGTGCCCGCGCCGCAGTAGAGGTCGATCACCGTCTCCTCCCCGGTGAGCGCGGCGAAATCGGCGGCCACGCCGTAAAGCCGTTCGGCGCCGGGGCTGTTCACCTGGTAGAAGGACTGGGGGGAGAGGTCGAACTCCACCCCGCAGAGCACGTCGCTGATCTGCCCCTTCCCATAGAGGACGCGGGTCTCCCGCCCGAGGATGACGTTGGTCGGGCGGTCGTTGACGTTGAGGACGATCGATACGATCCGCGGGTCGCAGGCGCGCAGGCGCTCGACCAGCTCCCGCTCGTGCGGGAGGCGGTCGCCGTTGACGACGAGGCAGACCATCGTCTCGCCCGAACGCTGCCCGGCGCGCAGGTAGACGTGGCGCAGCAGCCCGCCGCCCGCGGCCTCGTCATAGACGGGGACGCGGCAGTCCCGCAGGTAGCCGAGCACCGTCTCCAGAATCCGCGCGAAGCCGGACGGCTGGAGGCGGCAGTCGTGGCAGTCGATCACCTCATGGGTGCGCGGCGCGAAAAAGCCCGCCGCGAGCTTCCCCTTCTGCATCCGGACGGGATACTGCGCCTTGTTGCGGTAGCCCTCCGTCCGGGGCGACGGCAGGATCGGCTCCACTTGCAGTTCGATCCCGCCGATGCGGCGCAGGTTCTGCTGGACGAAGGCCTGCTTGTAGCGCAGCTCCGCCTCGTAGGAGACGTGCCGGAAGACGCAGCCGCCGCACCGGCGGCTCACCGGGCAGTCGGGGGGGACGCGGTCGGGCGAGGGGGTCAAAACCTGCTCGATCTTCCCGAAGCAGTGGGTCTTGTTGACCTTGACCAGCCGCACCAGCAGCCGGTCCCCCACCGCCGAGGCGGGCACGAAAACCGCCATGCCGTCCAAATGCCCGACGCCGCTGCCTTCATGGGTCATATCGGTGACGTCGAGCGTCACCAGGTCGTTCTTCCGCGGCATCCGCCCACCCCTTTGCATTTCGGACAATCTATGCTATACTCATCCTGTATTTTCCGTTGCATTCGCCGGCTCTCCGGATATTGTATCACAGTTTTTGGGCGGGTACAACCGGATTCTCCCGCGCCGATTGTGTTGCCCCGGTGAGGCCGCGTTGACGGCAGTGTGAATTTGTTGCAGTAAATCGCGGAAAAAGCCGCACCTATTGATCGGTATGCCGGAAGGGGGTGGCACTTTGGAAACCGCCGCGCGGGCCAAAAACGGCCCGAAACCCATGATCAGTGTGCGCCATCTGCGCAAGGTCTACCGCATCGGCGATGAAAAAGTCGTCGCCCTCGCGGACATCAACCTGGAAATTTTAAAGGGGCAGGTCGTCTGCATCGTCGGGACCTCCGGTTCCGGTAAATCCACCCTGCTCAACCAGCTCGCGGGGCTTGAAAAGCCCACCCGCGGCTCGGTATATATTGGGAAGACCAACATTTCCCGCCTGTCGGAAAACCAGCTCGCGATCTTCCGGCAGCGGTTTTTGGGCTTTGTCTTCCAGTCCTATAACCTCCTGCCAACCATGACCGCGCTCGAAAACGTCTCCCTGCCGATGATCTTCAAGGGAGTCTCCAAATCGAAGCGCAACAAGGCGTCGATGGCGATGCTCGCCGCGGTGGGACTCAAAAAGCGCGCCCACCACAGGCCCACCCAGATGTCGGGCGGCCAGCAGCAGCGCGTGGGCATCGCGCGCGCGTTCGTCTCGCGGCCGAAGGTGGTTTTCGCGGACGAGCCGACCGGCAACCTCGACACCCGGACGACCATCGACGTCATGCGCATGATGGTCCGGTTCGCTCGCCGGTACCAGCAGACGCTCATCATCGTTACCCACGACCCCGAGATCGCCGACTACGCCGACCGGGTCATCACCCTGATCGACGGCGCGATCACCTCGGACGTCACCCATACGCCGATCTACGACGGGACCGCCGACGCGGATTCCCTGCCGCCCGAATCGGTGCTTCCCGAGGAGCCAAAGCTCCCGGAAGGGCCCATCCCGGCCGAGGAGGAGGAGCTCCCCCTGCCGCCCGACGACGAGCCGCTGATCCTTCCGGACGACGGGGACGCGCCCTGTGCTCCGCCGCCCGCCCCGGCGGCCGCTGAAGAAGAAAAAGGAGAACTGCCGATATGAACCATCTTTCCAGCCGCGTGATCTCCCTCGTGCTCGCCGTGATCTTCCTCTTTTCGGCGGCGGGCATCTCCTTTGCCACGCTTTTCCGGGGCACGACCGTCTACGCAGAGGAGGGCGATACCGCCGGCACCACCACGCAGGTGGAATCCCAGGCGCCGAAGGAGGAACCCGACGCGGTGCTGAACGTGACGCCCCGTGACGGCGATGGAAGCAACAGCGACGACAAGACCGACCCCACATCGGATGCTTACAACATCCAGGGCGTGCAGTTTCTCAGGGACGGCAAGCGCCTGACCCAGCTCACCAACGGTGACCATGCCAAGATGGTCATTACCGTGGTCGACACCCGTTTCACCCACGATCAGTATGACGCGTTGGTCGCCGGAAAGGACCCCTATGACTTCTTCGCCTTTTCGATCAACACGGACGTCTTTCGCATCAACAATCTGCCGGGCGACCACCCTGATTTCTTTGTGGGTTCCAGCTCGAACGAGAAGGGCGTCTACTATACCATTACCTATCCAGATATTACATACACTGGCGAGAGCAAGACCCTGCGCCTCTCCGTCTCCTACCCGCCCGAATGGGGCATCGGCATGACCGATTTCAGCAAGGAGCTCAACGAGCTCAAGGTGAAATCCCCCTCGAGCGAGCGGGAACACAACAAGAACGACGACGATGACGACGACTCCTCCAGCCGCCCGGATATCGCGCCGCCCACTCCGACGCTGATCGTGTCGGAGTTCGACTACGGCGGCGCGAGCGTGGCCGCGGCCAGCGACTTCTCCCTCAAGTTGCGTTTTACCAACACGAGCAAAAAGCTCCCGATCGACAACATCGTCATCAAGATCACGGTGCCCGAGGCGTTCACCCTCAAGGGCTCCTCCAACACCATCTACCTTGAAAAGATGTCGCGCGAGTCGTCGATCGAGCGCACGATCGCGCTGTCGGTCAAGCCGGGCGCGGAACCGATCTCCCACGCGATCAAGCTCGACTTTGCCTATGAGGCGGTCATCGACGAGGCGCGCAAGCAGCTGACCTCCGAGCAGGAGATCAGCATCCCCGTCACCCAGCTCGACCGCTTCACCCTCAACCCCGTCGAGGTCCCCTCCGAACTCTATGTCGGGGACGACACGAGCATCGAGGTCTCCTTTGTCAACAAGGGGAAATCCCCCATCTACAACGTCTCCGCCGAAATCGCCGGCAACATCGCCCAGCCCGGCCAGCGCCAGTTCATCGGCAACATCGAAGCCGGCAAGGAGGATTCCGCCGATTTCCAGCTCGGCGCCCTGGAGGGCGGCGAGGTCAAGGGCGAGATCATCATCACCTACGAGGACGCGAACATGCACGTCACCGAGATCCGCGAGCCCTTCACGACGACCGCGATCTCCTTCTCGATGCCCTCCGACGACGGCATGGACGCGATGAACCCGATGGACGAGGTCCCCGAGGAGACGCCCTGGTACCAGACGATTCCCGTCTGGGGCTGGATGGTCGGCGGCGTGGTGCTCATGATCTTCGCGGCCTTCCTGATCAGGCTCATGCTCGCGCGCCGTAAGGAGGACGAGGCCTTCCTGGAGGACGACGATGAAGATATCTGATATGATTTCCATGTGCTTTGGAAATCTCTTCCGCCGAAAGATGCGTTCCATCCTCACCGTGGTCGGCGTGGTGGTCGGCACCTGCGCGATCGTCGTCATGATCTCCCTCGGCCTCGGCATGAACCTCCAGCTCGAAAACACCCTCGCGCAGATGGGCAGCCGCCTCACCACCATCAGCGTCTACAACTACCGCTACAGCGGGATGGGCGAGGGCGACGCCGCCGTCATGGACGACAAGGCGGTCGAGCAGATGCAGAACCTCCCCGGCGTCGAGGTCGCGACCCCCATCTATTCCCCCGGCCTCCAGGCGCGCATCTACGCGGGCAAGGACGACCGCTACCAGATGGAGCTGTGGGACATCACCGGCATGTATGCCAAAGCCATGCCCAAAATGGGCTACACGCTGCTCGAGGGGGAATATCCCACGGGGCCGCAGACCGAAAAGAAAAAACCGATCTATGTGGTGGTCGGCGAATATACCGGCTACAGCTTCCAGGACAACAAGAAAAAATTCGACAACTACCGCTGGCCCGAGACGGACGAGAACGGCGAGCTCAAGCAGAAGCCGTTCGTCGACATCATGAACGACGAGCTCATCCTGCGCAGCAACAAGCAGGACGAGGACGATCCCGACAGCACCCAGTTCTCCCGCGAGATCAAGCCGGTCGGGCGGGTCAAGCAGGACTACGACAAGGGTTGGGAGACCTCGCAGGGCATCATCATGGACATCGAGGACATCAAGTGGCTCGAGGCGGAATACAACCGCGTCAACAAGATCAAGACCAGCACCCGCAACAACAAGGGCTACAGCAACGTCACCGTCAAGGTCGCCACGATGGAGGATGTCGAGCCGGTTCAGGAGGCCATCAAGGCGATGGGCTTCGAGACGAACTCGGCCGAGGACGTGCGCAAGCCGATGCAGGAGCAGGCCCGCCAGCAGCAGATGTTCCTGGGCGGACTGGGCGGCATCTCCCTGCTCGTCGCGGCTATCGGCATCACCAACACGATGATCATGTCGATCTATGAGCGGACCCGCGAAATCGGCGTCATGAAGGTGCTCGGCTGCAAGGTCAAGAACATCCGCTCCGTCTTCCTGATGGAAGCCGGGGTCATCGGCTTTGTCGGCGGCATCATCGGCGTCATCCTCAGCTATTTCATCTCCTTTTTGATGAACTACTTCAACTTCTCCTTCGGCGGGGACAACAGCGGCATGTCGATGCGCTATATGGGCTACTACGGGGGCGGCGGCGAGCAGGCCGCCGCGCAGGTCTCCCTCATCCCGCCGTGGCTCGTCGTGGCGGCGATCCTCTTCGCCACCCTCATCGGCCTGATCTCCGGCATCCTGCCCGCCAACCGCGCGATGAAGATTTCCGCCCTCGAGGCGATCAAGCATGAGTAAACCGAAAAAGCGCCGCCGCGCGCTCCCGCTTTTCCTCTTCCTGCTGGCCGCGGCGGTCCTGCTGGCCGCCCGCACACAGGCTGAGAAACAGCAGTACATCGACACGCGCCCCGACACGCCCCTGATGGCCTCCCTGCGCGCACAAAGCCCCAACCACAGCCTTGACCTCGACGAGCTGGTCGCCTCTCCCCTGCCCGCCGAGCAGGACGCGGGCCCCATCCTCTATAACGCGACCTTCTATCCCGACGCGCGCACCGTCGTCTGTACGGTCAGCGTCCCCAGGGGCGGAGAGACGGCGCCCTACCTCGTCCGGTACGACCGCAGGCCGATTCCCGGCCGGTACGACCCCGGCGAGGACCGCTACGGGGTGCGCAGGCTCTATTTCGAGGAGGTCTCCGTGCCCCGGTTCGGATGGCTCGACCTTGTGGACGCCGGCTCGCTGAACGGGATGGAGTATAACCCCTATGCCGATCCCCCGCCCGGCCGGGTGCGGTTCCTGCTCGACGAGGAGTATGCTTTCCCCCGTTAGCTTTGCGCCCCGGCGGGCCTCTTCTCTTAGGTCTTCCGCCCAGCGGTCGCAGGGCCTG